>CAFBLP010000003.1_pt1 | contig 72329 bp, 70 predicted proteins | sample 7268181 | NCBI WGS metagenome assembly CAFBLP01 (sample SAMEA6814034, study PRJEB35770) | freshwater metagenome | biome: Freshwater; feature: Freshwater reservoir; material: water | place: Czech Republic | collected 2017-05-23 | depth 30m m | reverse complement strand
CGCAGACCACCTCGCCCGTCTTTCAGATCGGGTTCGAGCAACGCAGCAACATCGCCCGTTCGCTGCCAGCGTTCCTCGCAGATCTGACGCAGCTTGGCCAACCACGGCAACGGCTTGCTGCGCCATTGTTCCATCGCCCTGGCCCGCACCTCGGCGACGTTTGCCTCGCCGCCCGCCAGACACCGGATGCGCAGTAACGACGTCGCGGTGACGAGATCGTTACTGGCCAACGACAGCAGCGACTTCACCGAGTGAGCGGCCGGGCTCAGCTTCACGCCGCCGTCCCACATCGGGTACCACAGCGCCTCGGCAACGTTGCGAACCTCTTCGGTGCCGGCCTTCGGGGGGTGCAGCAAGACGACGTCGATGTCGCTGCCGGGGCAGAGCAAGCCGGTGGCATATCCGCCGGTGGCAATGAGCGACCAGCCCAGCGGCAGATCACTGCCGAGGGCGTCGAACCAACCGTCCATCTGATCGGAAAGACGCCGGGCCAGACCACGCCCGGACAGGTCATCTCGCGCAACCATCTCGGCACGCGCCTGGCGGACAAACGCACCATCGATCGTCTTGCCCGCCATCCCGCAAGTATTGCAGCCGGGCAACTGGCGGCACACCTTTCTCACCGCCCCCGCTGGATGGCAGACTCACGGTCATGCCGCTGCACCCACAAGCCCAGACGCTGCTCACGCTGATGGCCAACCTTGGTCTTGCACCCATCGAATCGGGTACTCCGCAGCAGGCGCGCGACAGCCGGGCTGCCCGGTTGGTGCCGGCCACCGAGGCGATCCACGAGATCCGCGATGTCGATGCTGGCGGCGTGCCGGCGCGCCTGTACCGCCCGGACGCGCAACAGGGTCTCGGCGTGCTGGTCTACCTGCACGGAGGCGGCTGGGTGGTGGGCGACCTCGAATCGCACGACAACGTGTGCCGCTCGTTGGCGAACCGCAGCGGTCACGCAGTGCTCAGCGTCGACTACCGACTCGCTCCCGAGCACCCGTTCCCCGCCGCCCTCGGCGACTCCGTGCAAGCCACGCGCTGGGCGCACGCCAATGCCGAATCGCTCGGTTGCGACCCCCAGCGGCTGGCCATCGGTGGCGATTCCGCCGGGGCGAATCTGGCCGCTGTCGTCGCTCAGATCGCACCGGTTCCACTGCGCTATCAGATGCTGATCTACCCAGTCGCCGATTGCCGGTGCGGGACCGCCTCGTACGCCGAAAACGCCACCGGCTATTTCCTCACGGCCACCGCAATGCAATGGTTCGTCGATCACTACCTCGCCGGTGGTCACGGTTCACCCGAGGACCCCCGGGTCTCGCCACTGCTTGCCGACGATGCAACGCTGCGCGCCACTCCCCCCGCGTTGGTGATCACCGCCGAGTTCGATCCCCTACGCGACGAGGGGGAGCAGTACGCAGCACGGCTTGCTGCCCTGGGCGTCGTCACCACGCACGTGCGTTTCAGCGGCATGATTCATGGTTTCTTCAGCATGCCCGAGTGGCTGGACGACGCCCGGGCGGCCCACGCCCTGGCCGCCCAGTCCCTGAAGACCGCTCTCGACCGCTGAGCGGCACGACTCCCCGTGCCCACCTCGATCGGCACGAGCCGCACGCGGCCGCTCAACGTGCTCGTCAAGCTCAACAGCCTCGAACTCGGCGGCACACAGTTGATCGCCCTCGACTTCGCACTCGCCGCGCACGAGCACGGCATCAACACCACGCTCGTTGGACACCACGCACCTGGGCCACGGCAGCCATCGACGCTCGTCGATCTCGCACGTGAGCGCGGTCTACATATCGAGGTGCTCCAGCAGCCCCCCGGCACGGCCAATCAGGGCCAGATCGCCGAGCTGAGCGACCTGGCCGACCGCCATGACATCGACCTCGTGCACAGCTACGGGTCGTGGGAGGCACGCTCGGCGTTCCTCGGACCCTGCCGACTCGGGAGACGACCCCTGGTGATGACCGTCTACGAAATGTGGTTGCCCGATGTCGTCTATCGCCTACCCCAGCTGATCGTGGGTACCCGGGAGCTGTTCGAGGATCTGCAGGACACTCGAGGAAACGTGAGCCTCATCAGCCCTCCGGTCGATCTGCTCCGCGACGATGGTGCAGCGGTGGACAGCACCGGCTTCGCCCGGGACCTCGGTATCGACGAGGGCAACGTGTTGGTGGTCGTCGTCACGCGGTTGGACGACCACATGAAGGCATTCGGGGTCGAGACGGCCATTCGCGCCTTCGAACGGCTCGGGCGTAGGGACGCGAACCTGGTGGTCGTCGGGACCGGCGGCGCCGAGGAACGACTGCGGGCCGAGGGTGCTGCGGTGAACGCTCGTCTGGGCCGCGCGGCCGTGACGTTCACCGGCGCAATGACCGACCCACGTCGCGCCTATGCAGCGGCCGACATCGTGCTCGGTCAGGGCGCCTCAGCGGCGCGTGCGCTGTCCTTTGCCAAGCCGCTCGTTGCCTATGGCGAACTCGGCTGGAGCGAGACGTTCACCCCAGAGAATGCACAGCGCCAGTTCCGAACAAGCTTCTGGAGCCCACACCCGGCCGATCAACCCGAGACGCTGCTCCTCGACCAACTCCGGCCACTGCTCGATCGACGTGACGAACGCGAGCAGCTCGGCACATTTGGTCGCAGCTTCGCCGCCGCGAACTTCGGCCTGGCCGAGATGGTCGGCAAGCTCGTCAGCGTCTACGACGCAGCAATGGCCGACTACGGCATGACTCCGTGGCTAGACGACTGGCACGCCCTGACCGAAGCTCGCTAACTGCTCGTCGCCGCCAGGTGGACAGCGCGGGTGAACACGGCATCGAGCATCGGTTCCGTGAGCCGGCCGGTGAAGGTGTTCTGTTGGCTCGGGTGGAACGAACACAGCAACACCATTCCGCCGGGAGCGACGACCTCGACGAGGTGCCCGAACTTCGGACGCGGCGTCACACCGAAGTCCACACACGCCGCCTGATAGGCGAACGCGCCAAGGCACACCACGACCCTGGCACGGCCGAGCAGCGCCAACTCACGCTGCAGAAACGGCCGGCAAGCGTCGCGCTCGGAGGGTTCGGGTGCGTTGCCGGGTGGGGCGCACTTCACCGCCGCCGTGACCCACGCGTCGAGCAGTTCGAGACCATCGTCGATGCCGGTCGAGGCAGCCTGGTTGGCGAGACCGGCCCGGTGCATCGCACGGAACAACCAGTCGCCACTGCGGTCACCGGTGAACACGCGACCGGTGCGGTTGGCGCCATGGGCGGCGGGGGCGAGACCGAGCACCACGATGGCGGCCTGCGGATCGCCGAAGCCAGGGATCGGTCGCCCCCAATACGTGTCGTCGCGATACGAGGCGCGCTTGTCGATGGCCACCTGTTCGCGCCACTCGACCAGACGCGGACATGCCCGGCATTCGGTCACCTGCTGTCGCAGTTGCACCAAGGTCTGCGCAACGACGACACGGCCCGGGCGTGTGACAGAACTCATCCACGCGACAGTAGGCCGTAATCGTCGAACCGCAGCTAAGTTGGCCGGTGCATGCCGAAGAAGCCACCAGCCGGTCCACCGCCAACGCTCGTTTTATTGGTGCGCCATGGGCAGACACCCACCACGGGCAAACTGTTGCCCGGTCGCGCCGCCGGCCTGCACCTGGCCGATCTCGGCCGCACCCAGGCCGAGGCTGCGGCAGCGCGCATTGCCGGCCTCGCCAAGGTAGACGCCGTGTACGCCTCACCACTCGAACGGGCCCGCGAAACCGCTGCCCCCATTGGTCGGTCACTGGGCCAGAAGGTGCGCATCGACAAGGGTCTGTTCGAGTGCGATTTCGGTGACTGGACCGGAGCCGAGCTGAAGGCGCTGATGAAGCTGCCCGAGTGGACCACCGTGCAGCGCTCACCCTCCACCTTCCGCTTCCCTAACGGCGAGAGCTTTCTCGAGATGCAGACCCGAATGGTTTCCACCCTCGATCGCCTGCGCGCCGCGCACCCCGGCGGCGTCATCGTGTGCGTCTCGCACGCCGACCCCATCAAGGCCGCCGTCGCACACGCAATGGGTACACACATCGACCTGTTCCAGCGCATCGTGATCTCCACATGCTCGATCAGCGCCATTGCGTATTCCACGGGTGGACCCATCGTGCTCAACGTCAACTCCACTGGCGGCTCGCTCAGCGAGCTCCGCCCCAGCTGAGGCGCGCCGCCGATGGGTGTGTACTTCCAGTTCGACGAGGTCGATACGTTCACCACTACCGCACTCGGCCGGCCCGGCCAGCGCGTGTTCTACCTCCAGATCCGTCAGGGCGACCAACGTGTCACGGTGAAATGTGAAAAGCAGCAGGCCGCGGCGATCGCCGAGTACCTGCGCAAGGTCATGAACGATCTCCCCACACCGGCGAGCAAGCCGTTGCCCACCACGTTCGAGCTGAACGAGCCAGTGGACGTCACGTTCGTGCTCGGCCCCATCGGGCTCGGCTACGACCGCGAGAACGACCGGTTGCTGGTGCAACTCGAGGAAGCCCTTGCGTTCGACGAGAACGGCGAGGTCGACGAGAACGCCGCCGAGGACCGCGGTCAGGTTCGGCTGTTGCTGCAGCGCGGGCAGGCCCTCGCGTTCTGCGAACACACCGAGGTCGTGGTGGCGGCTGGTCGGCCCACGTGCATGTTCTGCGGCCGCCCGAACGACCCGGACGGACACCCATGCCCGAGAATGAACTAGCCCTCGATCTCCTGCTGAGCGGCGATGTCGAGATCGAGGGCCGCATGCCCTGGAGCAGCAACGCAACGTTCCTGGTCAACATCCGCCGCGGCGAGCACACGGCTCAGGCCATCTACAAGCCGCTGCGCGGCGAGCGACCGCTGTGGGATTTCGAGCCCGGCCTGCACCGGCGCGAGGTGGCCGCGTACCTGCTCAGCGAGGCAATGGGGTTTGGCGTGGTACCGCCGACGGTGATTCGCGACGGACCACTCGGCGAGGGGTCCATGCAATGGTTCGTACAGGGCGACCATCAGGAGCACTACTTCACCATCTTCGAAAAGCGTGAGGACCTTCACGATCAATTGCGCCTCATGGCAGTACTCGACATCGTTGCGAACAACACCGACCGCAAGAGCGGCCACTGCCTGCTCGGCTACGACGAGCGCATCTGGGGCATCGACCACGGGCTGTGCTTCGCCGCCGAGTTCAAGCTGCGCACCGTGATCTGGGAGTTCGGTGGCGAGGCGTTGCCCGAGCATGCCATTGCCCCGTTGCTCCGGCTGGTCCAGGCGGTGCCGCTGGAGATTGCCACGCTGTTGGTCGACGACGAGGTCGCCGCCATCCAGGAGCGCGCCGACTGGTTGCTGCAGCAGGGCGAGTTCCCCATCGACGAGAGCGGCCGCCGTTACCCCTGGCCGTTGGTGTAGGCGTCGCGGTACAGCGATTCGCGGTCAGGGATTCAGCGAGCCGAAGACATCCACCACGAGGTGCAGCCTCGTTGATGCAAGCAGGCACACCGTGCCATCGGCCGCCACGGCAGTGACTACCAGATTCGGCAGGGTCTGGCCCGCCGCGAAGTTCACGTTCGACACCGTGGGCGGGGCGGAACTGCACGGGTACACGGTCACGAAGCCACTCGTGGCGGGCTGGTCGACGGTCACGTTGAGCACCACTGCAACGGGCGGCGCGCCCAGCCCTGCGCGTGAGCCGACCTGCAGGGTGAGCACACTGTTGACCGATCGGGTGCCGCCACCAGCGAACTGGCCGTCCACCGTTGCCAGTCCGGGGCGCGTGTCGAGCAACCTGGCCGGCTGGGCAAGCGGCGAGTACCTGCTGAGCGACAATTCACCGAACGCATCGATGATCACCTGAGTGCCGCCGCCTGCGGCGTACACACAGACGGTGCCCGTAGCGCTGAGCGCGGTGACCACCGCATTCGGAAGTGTGGAACCGCGCACGTAGTTCAGGTTCGATGTGGGCGGCGGCGGGCCGTCGCACGGCCACACGGTGAGCCACCCGCTGGCGGTCGCGCCATCCACGGTGACGTTGAGGACCGCCGTCCTCGCCGTGGGACTCATGCCACCACGACCGGCAACCTGCACGGTCAAGATGTCGCCCGCCTTCATCGCCCCGATACCCGACATCTGCGAATCGACGGTCGGGTACGGGCGAGTGTCCAGCAGTCGGGCTGGCGTGGCAACAGGGACGAACGCGTCAGCGGACAGCACGGCCGACACATCGACGATGAGATGCGTCGCCGACTGGTTGTAAATACAAATGGTTCCGGCGTCGCTGAGCCTGGTGATGACACTGTTGGAGATGACCTTGCCGGCGCTGACATTGAGGTTCGACGTGGCCGGCTTGGTGCCGCACGGGTACACCGTGATGTAGCCCTGCCCGATGCCGATGGCCGTCACGTTCAGCGCAATCGCCGATGCATCGGCAGGGACGGCACCACGTCCGGCGATCTGCACGACCAGCGTCGAGTTGGCGGGCCGCTCCCCTGCACCAGCGAACTGGGCGTCGATGGTCTTCATCCCGGAGCGGGTATCTACGTACCGACCCGGCAGCGGCGCAGACATCGGTGGGGCCGGAGGTGGCACCACGTCGGGGGTCAGCTGTGTATAGCCGGGATTCGGCTGCAGCAGCATCGCAGCGTCGATCGCGTGCCAGGTGTCGGCATCGTCGTTACCCAGGGCCCACAACGCCGTGCCGGCGATGCCCTTGGCCTTGGCCAGGGCAACCCGCTCGAAGACGCCATCGGGATCCATGTAGTAGGCCAGATGGCTGACATTGCAACGCACCGGGAACCCATCACTGTTGAGGCCACCGATCGAGTCGACGTACGTAAACGTGCGTTCCTTGGACACTGGATCCCAACTCGGGATCACACCTTTGCGTTTCGCAAGGGCGGGGAACTCAGAGGTCTTCGGGCTACGGGTCGTCAGGGACATCCCGACAGGGATGGTGACCGGACAACTGCCGTCGATGCCGGTCACCCAATCGGTGCCGTAGACCGGGATGCCCATCACGACCTTGCTCGCCGGGGCCACTAATTTGGCAGCATCGATCGCCCGGCGCACCCAGTCGATGGGCGCGATCGGCCCCGGGCTGGACGTGCTGTAGGCGTAGGTCATGATGCGGATGCGGTCCACGTTCGCCCCGAGCGTGGGGTAGTCGTACACCCAGTAGTTGCTCTCGCTGGTGCCAACCGGCGGCACGCTGACCGCCAGGGTCTTGCCCGCCGAGTGCAGTGCTGTTGCGAGCTGCACGATGAAGGTTGCCCACGCCGGTTTGGTGGTGGCCCATGTTGACGATCCATCGGAGAAGGCGAACTTCTCGTAGTCCAGATCGATGCCCGCGTATCCCCCATTGACCACGAAGCTGACGATGGCGTTCACATGGGCGTTGCGTGACACGGTGTAGCTCAGGATCGAAGCCATGGTGCGCGCTGGCGTGCCGTCGACGATGGTGGGCACCAACGGCTTGCCGGCTGCAAGAGCGGCACTCTTGTACGCGGCCACCTGCACCGACGTCGATGAGTTCACGATGGTGCCAGCCGATGTGGCGGTGAAGAAGAACGGCGACAGTTCGCCGAACTCGCCGGCATGTGCGTTGAAGTTGTTCAGCGCGTTCGTGGCCTGCCACCACGGCGCCCACGCCGATGCGTCGAACGGCGCCGCTGCCTCGGCGCGTCCGGGAGCGTTCAGTAGCGGAGCCTCCAAGGCGATCGCCGATACAACGAGGGCACCGACGCACGCCAACGCCAGCCGCCAACGGCGACGACGCGCACGCGAGGTTGGGGCGACAGCGAGCATCGTCAAAGCGTAGGCCACCCGCCCCCACCGTCACCCGCGCCCGCGCCCGGCAGCCCCACACCGTTCTGGCAGTAGTTCCGCGCCCGACAGGGCTCACATCTACTACCGGAACGACATTTGGGTTCCACGGACGGTGCGACGAGGCACCCACTGCGTGCATGACAACGAGCGCGCTCTTCGATCTCCTCCGCGACCAACACGGTGCCGTTTCCCACGCACAGTTGGAAGCGCTCGACGTCTCGGCCAAGCGGCGTCGACACAAGGTCGACACAGGTGAGTGGACACAGGCTGCACCGGGGGTGATCGTGGCGAACTCAACACCGCGGTCGTGGGAGCAGCAAGCGACCATCGCCCTGTTGTGCGGAGGCGGGCCGCTGGTGCTGTCGCACTCCGCTGCTGCGCGGGTCCACCGCTTCGATGGCTTCGATCGGAATGAGTCGGTGCATGTGCTTGCGTCTCGCCATCAGAGCCCCTGCACACCACCGTGGGTGACGGTGCACTTCTCACGCCGACTCGAGCCAGCGGATGTCACGGTCGTCGAAGGCCTGGGGGTGACGACGGTCGCAACGACGCTCGTGCACATCGCCGGCATCGATACCAGCCGAAACGCCAGCAATCGCCGGCACGCCGCAAGCAATCGGGCCGGGCAGGCGCTCGACGGCGTGCTACGCAGTGGCGTGTCGCCGCAATGGATACGCGAAACGGCAGAGCGCTGGAAAGGGCACGGGGTCAGCGGCCCGCCCGCGTTGCTGGCACTCCTCGACGACCGGGTAGGCAAACGACTGCCGCGTAGCTGGTTCCAACGGCTGGCCAACGAGGTGCTGCGCGGCTCGGGGATCCGCCTTCAGGACGAATACCCGGTGCACGACCCGACAACCGGTCGCCTGCTGGCAGAACTCGACCTGGCCCACCCCGAGTTGCGGGTGGGTGTCGAGTGTCAGAGTTGGCAATGGCACGGGTCGCCGAGTGCCCAGCGACGCGACACCACCCGACGGCGTCGGCTTCGTGCGCTCGGCTGGGAGATCGCCGATGTCTGGTGGAACGATCTGCACCGTCGCGCCGAGGTGGTGGCCGATCTCGTCACGCTGATCGAACGCCAGCGAAAAATGCGAACTGGCAGTTGATGCACTCCCCGCAGGGCGCAAATCAACTGCCAGATTCGGCAATCAGGAAGGCAGCGGGATCAGGCGCGGGCCTGCAACGCCTCGATCAGCTTGGGGAGCACCTTGTGCACATCGCCGACGATGCCGAGGTCGGCAATCCCGAAGATGGGGGCTTCTTTGTCCTTGTTGATCGCGATGATGTTCTTCGAGCCCTTCATGCCCACCATGTGCTGGGTGGCACCGGAGATACCGGCAGCGATGTAGACGCTGGGCTTGACGACCTTGCCGGTCTGACCCACCTGATAGCTGTAGGGGACCCAACCGGCATCGACGATGGCACGTGATGCGCCGGGCGCACCCTTGAGCAGCTTGGCGAGCTGTTCGACCATCTCGTACTTGGCCGCCTCGCCGAGGCCACGGCCACCGGACACGACGATGTTTGCCTCATCGAGCTTGGGACCGCTGGTCTCCTCGACGTGCACTGCGGTCACGGTTGCGCCACCGGCAACGCCGAGGTCGGGCACCGGGGCAGCAACCACGCCAGCAGCGCCGCCACCGGCGGACTCTGCGGCAAAGCTCTTCGGGCGGAACGCCGCCAGGTGCGGGCCCGAACCGGTGAAACCGGTGGTGACCAGCACGTTGCCGCCGAACACCGGGGTGGTGACGTTGACCGAAGCGCCGTCGACAGCGATGTCGACGTTGTTGGTGAGCACGGTGCGGTCGAGCTTGACCGACAGGCGGCTGAGGACATCGCGGCCCTCGTAGCTCTGCGGGAACATGATCAGCTCAGGAGCCGCTCCACCGTCGATTACGGCCTTCATGGCGGCCGAGACGGCCACGCCGGGCAACTTGCCGGCGAGGTCACCCGTGGCGTACACCGTGGTGGCGCCGTACTCGCCGAGCACGCCAGCAACCGCAGCGCCATCGCCACCGACGAAGGCCGACACCGTGCCGCCGAGGGTGCGTGCCTTGGTGAGCAGTTCGAGGGTGAACGTGGTTGGTGCGCCGTTTGCGACCTGCGCGAAGACCCAGATGTTGTTCAATGCCATGACGGACCTCAGATCACTTTCAGGTTTTCGAGGAAGGCGACGATCTTGGTGAAGCTCTCACCATCGTCTTCGATGATTTCGCCAGCGGCGCGGGCCTCGGCCTGGGTAACGGCGACAACGCCCTGTCCCGAGCCGGCCCAACCGACGGGGGATACGCCGAGATCGGCGGCCGTGACCTGTTCGACGGGCTTCGACTTGGCGGCCATGATGCCCTTGAAGCTTGGGTAGCGCGGCTCGACCACGCCAGCGGTGACGCTGATGACGGCAGGCAGCGGGCACGTGACCTCGTCGTAGCCCTCTTCGGTCTGCCGATGCGCCTCGAGCGTGCCACCGGTGATGGTGACCTTCTTGGCGAAGGTGACCGAGGCCATGCCGAGGACTTCGGCCAGCTGCTCGGGCACGGTGCCGGTGTAGCCATCGCTGGACTCGGTGGCCGCAATGATCAGGTCGGCGCCACCGATGCGCTGCACTGCGGCAGCGAGCACCTTGGCAGTGGTGAGTGCATCAGAGCCCAACAGAGCGGGGTCGCTGATGAGCACACCCTTGGATGCGCCCATCGCCAGTGCGGTCCGCATACCGGACACCTCACCGTTGGGGGCCATGGAAATGAGGCTGACCTCGCCGCCACCGGCTGCATCGACCAATTGGAGGGCCATCTCCACGCCGTAGCTGTCGGACTCATCAAGGATGAGCTTCCCGTCGCGCTTGAGGGTGTTGGTGGATGGATCCAGGGCCCCGGGGCTGGCCGGGTCGGGGATCTGTTTGACGCATACGATCACGTTCATAGAAAACCCATTGTTACCCATGAGTCAACTCCGTTCCTAACCAGCACCGCAAACTCATGGCCGATGTGACCAAGGTCCGAGTAACGCTGGCCCGGCCCCGCCGACACTCCCGCGAGCCGTCCGGCCACCGTATCGACCCGACAGATGGCTGGTACCCTCGTTGCCTTGCGCATCTTGCTCGTTGTCAACGCGTTTGCGTCGTCCGTGACCGCACGCAACACGGTGGTGGTACATCAGGTGCTCTCGCGCGGCAACGACGTCGAGATCGTCGAGACCAACCGCCGCGGCCACGCCACCCGGTTCTCGCAAGACGCCGCCCGACGCGGGGTGGACGTGGTCATCGGTTACGGCGGCGACGGCACGCTGAACGAGGTGGCCACGGGCGTCGCCGGCACGCAGACGGCGCTCGGCGTGCTCCCCGGCGGCAGCACCAATGTGTTCGCACGAACCCTCGGCATGCCGAATGATCCTGTGGTGGCCGTGCAGCAACTCGCCAACGGCATCAACGCCAGGCACATCGAACCGATCGGGTTGGGCAAGGTGAACGGCCGCTACTTCTGTTTCCACACCGGCGTCGGCTACGACGCAGCGGTGGTCAGAGAGGTCGAACGGCACGGGTCACTGAAGCGATGGGCGGGCCATCCCCTCTTCATCTATGCAGCGGTACTCACCTGGGCATCGAAGTACGACCGCAAGGACCCACACTTCGAGGTCACCTTCGCCAACGGCGACCGGGTGCCCGATGGCTATTTCACCGTGGTGCTCAACACCAACCCCTATACCTATCTCGGCAACCGGCCGCTCGACCTTTCACCGGCAGCCACGCTCGAGCGGGGGCTGGTCGCGATCACCTTCACGACGATGAACGTCGGCGCGATCCTGAAGTCGCTCGGTGGTGCACTGCGCGGGGGCGGCATGCAACCCACCGATGACCTCGATGTGCATACCGACCTGAGCACGCTCACGATCAGCCACCACCGCCCGTTCCCCTATCAGCTCGATGGCGACTACCTGGGCGAGACCACCACGCTCGAGTTCGAACACGTACCGAACGCAGTACGACTGGTTCGCCCGAACATCGGTTAGGAATGCCCGATCAGCGTCCCAGCACGGCAAGCGCAACATCGGGCACGTTGGTACAGATGCCGTCGATGCCCCACTCGACGAGCTCGCGCATACGGGAGGCATCGTCGCATGTCCATGTGTTGACCAGGATGCCGCCGGCATGGCACTGCTCGATGATCTCGCGCGTGAGCAGGTGCACCCACGGATGCAGTGCACAGTGGCCGCGGTCGTTGAGCAAGCCGACGACATCGGCGGGCACCTCGCCAGTGAGCCAGGCCGTGCGAATGTGTGGTGCCACCGCACGGCAGCGATCCATCGTCTCGATCCGGAACGACGACATCAACCAGCGCTCGGGCTCGCCACGGCGGTCAAGCAGCGCCATGGTCTGCTCGGCCACCCATTCGGTGGGGTCGAAGTCGGGCTCGTTCTCGTCATTTTTGATCTCGAGGTTCACCCACATGCCCGCACATGCATCAAGCGCAAGATCGAGGGTGGGCACGTGGGTGGGAAGGTCGGCCGCAGCGAGCTCGCCGATGACGCGTCCATCGCCGAGGCGCGGATCGTGGTGCACCACCAGTGCCCCGTCGGCGGTCCGACGAACATCGAGTTCGACGCCATCGGCGCCCATGCTGGCCGCGCGCCGGAACGCCTCGACGGTGTTCTCGCGTTCTGCCCGAGATGCTCCCCGATGGGCCAGTACCTGCACAACCATGTCGCTCCTCGAATCGTCGGCCATCGAATCGTCTCCAGTAGCCCATCTGTTTTCGTGATGGGCCACATCAATTGTTTGCCGAATGGACATATTCCTGAAACCCAACCCTTGTCAAGCCAGCACAGCCAACGTACCGTACGAGCGCTGATTGAAACACTCTCCGCGAGCGGGGCGTGAGTCCACCAGTAGCCCATTCCTCTGTCCGCCTAGGAGTTGCGACGTGTCGATTCTCGCGTCAAGTTTGACCCTCGCCCACGCCGATTATTCGTGGCGCGGGGCATCTATCTGCCGTGACACCGACCCCGATCTGTTCTTTCCCATCGGCACCACGGGGCATGCACTCGCCCAGATTGCACGGGCCAAGGAAGTCTGCGGCGAATGCCCGGTCAACGTGGAGTGCCTCGAGTTTGCGCTGGAGACCAACCAGGACTCCGGCATCTGGGGCGGCACCTCCGAAGAGGAGCGCCGCGTCATGCGCCGCGCCCAGGTGGCCCGCAACAAGTCGAACCTGTCAGCTGACACCGAACGACTCACCCAGGCGAGCTGACACCGCACCTCTCCCGCGGTCCGGCTGACCCGGACCAGCTTGTTCAGTCATCCTCCAGCGGCACGCGCAGGTCCACCACGGTGCCACCGCCGCGAGCACCGTGCTCGATACCGGCGGCCACGAAATCTTCGGCGGCTGCAGGGCGCATGGTCAACGATCCGGCGAGTTCGGTGGTGACCAGGGTGCGCACGATCGACAGCCCGAGTCCGGTTGCCTTGCTGAGCTCGAACCTCGGATCGAGCCCACGGCCGTCGTCGAGCACGCGCACGCGCAGCTCCGCAGCATCGTTGGCGAGTTGCACCACCACGCTGCCACCGGCGCTGCCCTCGGGGAAGCCGTGATCCACGGCGTTCTGCAGCAACTCGGTCAGCACGACGCTCAAGGGGGTGGCAACAGTGGATGGCAGTCGTCCGCCATCGCCCTGCACGATGAACTTCACCGGGCGGTCCACCGACTGCAGGCCTTCCTCGGCCAGGCGCAGCAGGGGCCGCACGATCTCGATGAACGCAACGTCGTCACCCGGCTCACGCGACAATGTCTCGTGCACCAGCGCGATGGTGCGGATACGGCGAACCGACTCGGCGATGGCGCCCTTGGCCTCCTCCGACGTCAGGCGGCGAGCCTGCAGCCGCAGCAGCGACGAAATGGTCTGCAGGTTGTTCTTCACCCGATGGTGGATCTCGCGGATCGTGGCGTCTTTGGACAACAACAGGCGATCGCGCTTGCGCAGTTCGGTGACATCGCGCAACAGCAGCATGCCGCCGGTGACGATGCCGTTCTCGATGATGGGGATGCAGCGCGTCAGTAGCGTGACGTCGGCGTTCTGATCGAACTCCTCGATGACCGGCTCGCTGCGCTCGTAGGCCTGACGCACGGAGCTGTCGTTGAAGCCGAGTTCGGCCAGGCGCATGCCCACGGCATTGGCGCCGATGCCGACGCGATGGAGGGCCGACACGGCGTTGGGCGAGGCGTACCGCACGCGGGCCTCATCATCGAGCACCATCGCACCGTCGCCGACACGCGGCGCCGCCCCCGAGTCAGCGATGCGACCAGGAAACGGGAACCGACCCTGCGCGATCATCCTTGCAAAGCGATCGAAGATGCCCAGATAGGTGCGCTCGAGCTCGCCCGGCTGACGACCGCTGACACTGGAGCGCTCGCGGGTGAGCACTGCAATGACACGGTCCTCGAAACGCACGGGGATGGCGAGCATCTGTGCAGGCGCTGTCTGGCTATCGACAGCGATGTCCCCCTCCTGCACCTCGCCGCTGGCCATCGACGACGCGAGCAGCGGCAACTCGACCTCGCTGGCCCAGGCACCCACCCAGTCGCTGAGGTAGATGGTCTGCCCAGTGGACGGACGCACGTGTGCGGTGACGAGCCAACGACCCTCACCCGCCGGCACGTACAACAACAGGTCGGCAAAACAGAGATCGGCGAGCATGCCCCACTCGGACACGAGGTGCAGCAGATGTGCGGTTTCGTCGCGCGACAACGAGGTGTGCTGACGCGTGAGTTCGGGGAGGGTAGCCATGATGCTCCTGTTGGATGTCCTGCTGGCCGTGTTCTGGCTGTCTGCGACGTTTCTCCCTGAGTCTGCCGCATCTGGCTAGCCCCAGAGATGATCTCCCAGCTCGAGCAGGCCGCGCAGATCGTGAATGTCGTGTTCGAGCGAGGGTGCGGTCACGGTGAACGGAGCGAGACGCTCGAGCTCGCTGCGGCGCTCTGCCTCACGGGCGGCCACCATTGCAATGTCGTGGAAGCGGTCGGCCACCTCGGTGAGCACGCCTCGCACGACCACGGCATCAGCGGACAGCAGCCGGCCGAGGTCGTCGGCCAGCGCACCCGCCTGTGCGGCCTTGCGCAGCTTGCCAGCCGCCTTGGCCACTGCTGGTTCGCGCAGCACCGTGGGCATGGACCGGTTGATGACGATGCCGCCGAGGGGCAGCTGGCGATCACGCAATGCCGTGGCCAGAAACGCAGCTTCGTGTGCCGGTGCCGCCTCGAGTGTGGACACCACCAAGAAGCTGGTGCGCTGATCGGACAGCAGGCTCTCGACCTCGCGCGCACGCTCGATGAACCCCTGCTCCATCGTCTGGAACAGCACGAAGAACTCGGCGATGTCCTGCAAGAACCGCGAGCCGAGCACGCGGTCGGCCACCTGATAGAAGGGTTTCGACGCCGCTGTGAACAGGCGCGACCGATACGGCACGGTGAGCCAGCGCAGCAGCCGGCTGCCGAAGAACTCCATCATCCGCCCCGGAGCATCGAGGATGTCGAGCGCATTGCGCGACGGCGGCGTATCGATGATGACGAGGTCGTACAGGCCCGTCGCGTGGATCTCGTGCAGCCGCTCCATTGCGATGTAGTCGTGGCTCTGCACGAACCGGCCGGTGATGTTCTGGTAGAGCGGGTTGGCCAACACGGTGTCGCGGATCTCGGGATCGGGTGCGTGGCGGTGGATCAGTTCGTCCCACCCGGCTTTCGTGTCGAGCATCGCCGCCCACAGTTCGCCACGCGGCGTCACGCCAGCGGCGCTGAACGCCTCGGCAGGGATCTGTGTTTCGGCATTACCGAATGCCTGTAGCCCGAGCGCGTTGGCCAACCGCCGCGCAGGGTCGACGGTGAGTACCAGCACGCGACCGCCGACATGCACCACCGCCTCTGCCGCCAGCGACGCTGCGATGGTGGTCTTGCCGACGCCGCCGCTGCCACACACGATGACCATCTCCTTGGCAGCCAACAGGTCGGCGATGCCAACGACCGAGTGAGCGGCCACCGGGCGATCGGAGCCGGGCGTCCTGGCGCCGGCCATCAGATGAGTTCCTCGGCCAGGGCATCGGCCACCAGGCTGACAACGCGCCGACCAACGGCGCGGGTGAACAGCTCGGGGATGTAGATCATGTGCGTGTCGGATGCGAGCTCGCCGCGCAACCGTTCGAGATGCCCGGCACCCACGCGCCGGCGCGCCTCGTTCGTGCGCGCCGCTCCCATCACCGAGGTGACGCTGCGACCAGCGGCATCGGTGAGCAATCGCTGCGCGTCGGGGCTGAACATCTGGTCGAAGACCTGCGTCTCGCGTGTACCGAACAGGGCGGGCAGGACGCGGTTCACGATGATGCCGGCGAGATCCACCTCGGTGCGCTCACGCACGCGTTCGAGCAGTTCGATGGTCTCGTTGACCGGCATCTCCTCGGGCGTGGTGACCGTGACCAGCCCGGTGAGCGCCGGGTCTTCAAGGATGTCGAGCATCCACTTGGTCTGCTCGCGCACCAGACCGACCTGCACCAGTTCGCTGATGACCCGGGGCGCACCGATCTGGCCAACGATGTGGCCACTGGCCTCTGCATCGACAACCACCAGGTCGTAGTGACGCTCGCGCACCTCGTAACACAGCTTGCCGATGGCAAGGATCTCCTTCACGCCCGGCGCAGCATCGGCAACGAAGTCGAAGGTACGCGCCAACGGCCCGATGCGGCCAACGAAGGGGATGCGCACGAACAGCCGCAGGTACTCGCGCAAGGAGTCCTCGGTGTTCATCGCCATGCCGTAGAGGTTGGTGTCGACCTGCCTGGCGACGTATGGGAACGGCGAGCAGTCGAAGGCTGCGGCAAGCGCGCCCTTTGCATCCATCTCGCAGACCAGAGTGCGCTTGCCCTGCTGCGCGGCGAGTTGGGCGATGGCGGCCGCCACCGTTGTCTTACCGACGCCACCTTTCCCGGTGACGAAGAGCAGTTGGCGATTCAGCAGGTGCACGGTGCCTCGCTGCGGGATTGGCCGAGGCGGAGCCTCAGCCGCCGAAACCGATGCGCCGTTCGCTCTCGGTGGTCCCGATCTCGACATAGGCGATCTTTGCGGAAGCGACGCCGATGTCGCGACCCTTCTTATCGGTGATCCACAGCACGTCGACGGCACCCGAGAGTGCTGCTTCCACCTTGGCCTTCACTGCGGCGCGGTCGATGTCGTCGGCCAACTCGATGTTGATCTCACGGGGTGCTTGGGTGACGCCGATGCGTACGTCCACGATGGTCCTTTCGCTGCAGGTCAATGCACCGACCATCGTAGGGACGCCCGCCGATTGCGGCACCCTCTGGCGTAAAACATGGGATAAATGTCATTGACGCCAGAATCCAGAGCAGGGACGATTGGGCGGTGAGCCAACCGGCGGGTCTCGCCGCTACTCCACGCAGCAACCCCTCAGCTCACCCACCACAACGAACCGAAACGAAACGCCACACCATGCAGATCGCCATCCCGCTCTTCGCCCGCTTCACTGCGCTCGACGGCATCGGCCCGTACGAGGTGCTCCAGCGCATACCCGGCTTCGACGTGACCTTCATCGGCCACAACACCGGCGAGGTGCGCAGCGAGAACGGGTTCCTCGGCATCACCGTGGATGCCGAGTTCGAGGACATCCCACGCCCCGACATCGTGGTGTTCCCCGGTGGCGTGGGCACACGCGCCCTGATGCACGATGAACGGGTCCTGAACTGGGTGCGCACCGCTCACGAGACGTCGCTGTACACCACCAGCGTGTGCACCGGATCGCTGGTGCTCGGCGCAGCTGGCCTGCTGAACGGCCTGACCGCCACCACATACTGGTCGGTCCTACCCACGCTGGCCGATCTCGGCGCCGTTCCCACCAGCGAACGAGTGGTCGAGCACCTCGAACAGCGCATCATCACCGCAGCGGGCGTCTCGAGCGGCATCGACATGGCGCTGCGCCTGGTGGAGATCCTCGTGGACACCACGGCGGCAAAGGCCTGCCAGCTGATGATCGAATACGACCCCCAGCCACCGTTCGACGCCGGTGCGGTCCACAAGGTGGACAACGCGGTCATCGAGCGCGTCGTCGAATACGCAGCGGCGCGCCAATAGGCGGCGCAGCCGGATGTGATCTCAGCCGTTGATCTTGAGGCTGGCGCTGAAGACCTTCTTCGGCTTGAGCTCGGTGGCAATGCGACGGGCGATCTCGTGGAAGAGGGCGCCCGCTTCGCTGCCGGGATCGACGGCCGCGATGGGATGGCCATCGTCGCCGCCCTCACGTAGCGCTGGCACCAACGGCAGCTGACCGAGCAGCGGCACGCCGAGTTCGTCTGCCAGTTCCTGGCCGCCACCGCTGCCGAAGATCTCATAACGCGTGCCGTCGTCGCCGGCGAACCAGCTCATGTTCTCGATGACGCCCTTCACGGGCAGGTTCACCTTGGCAGCCATGGCGGCGGACAGGCGGGCAACCTTTTGTGCAGCCTGCTGTGGCGTGGTGACCACGTACACCTCGCCGCGGGGCAGGTACTGGCTGAGCGACAGGGCGATGTCGCCGGTGCCGGGCGGCATGTCGATGAGCAGGAAATCGGGCTCGTCCCAGAACACGTCGGTGAGGAACTGCTCGAGTGCCTTGTGCAGCATGGGGCCGCGCCAGATGACGGCCTGTCCCTCGGGCACGAAGTAGCCAATGGAAATGCAACGAACACCCCACGCCTCGGGCGGGATGAGCATCTGGTCGATGGCCACCGGGTCACGGTCGGTGCCGAGCATTCGCGGGATGCTGTAGCCGTAGATGTCGGCGTCGACCACACCCACGCTGTAGCCCTGCGCCGCCAACGCAACGGCCAGGTTGGTGGTGACGGTGCTCTTGCCGACGCCACCCTTGCCCGATGCAATCAGCAGCGGGCGGGTCTTCGAGCCGGTCTCGGAGAACGGGATCTTGCGGCCCTCGGCGTGGCCGTGCGCCTGGCCCTGGCCGGCGGTGCCAGCGGGGTTGCCGTGCAGCTTCATGCGCAGGTCTTCGCGCTCTTGATCGGTCATGACGGTGAAGTCCAACGCCACGCTGGTGACGCCGAGCGGCACAAGCGCACCGGTGACCCGGTTCTGGATCTCGTTGCGCAGCGGGCAGCCAGCAATGGTGAGGGCGATGAGCACGCCCACCGAGCCATCGGCACGGACATCGACATTGCGCACCATGCCCAGATCGACGATGGAACGGTGCAGCTCGGGATCCTCGACGGGCCGCAGCGCTTCGATGATCTGATCGGGGGTGGGCATGTGCGCTCCAGGCGGCGTGGTTGGGTGCGGAGGTGGGTGCGGTAATTACCACTATCCAGATAGGTAGAATACCGCCATGACTTCCACGGCACCCACCTCCGGGCTCACACCGGGTGCATTCAGCGCGCAAGTCACAGCGATCACCTCTGCCTTCGGCGACCCAACCCGCCGCGGCATCTACCTGTTCACCCGCGAATCCGCCAACGGCGTGACCGCTGCACAGGTGGCCGAGCACTTCGGTCTGCACCCAAACGTGGCCCGGCATCACCTCGACAAGCTCGCCGCCGGCGGCTATGTGGAAGTGGCCGTGGAACGCACCGAGGGCGGCGGTGCCGGCCGGCCATCGAAGCACTACCGGGCCGCCGCCGATGCCGAGCCGCTCGAGTTCCCGGTGCGTAGCGACGATCTGGTGCTCACCCTGCTGGGTCGGGCGTTGTCCATGCTGCCGCGCGAACAGGCCGAGGCGATGGCCGAGGATGTCGGTATCGAATACGGGCGCACGATGGCCCTCGCGTTGCAGGGCGCCGCCGCCGACGGCGATGTGGTGCAGCGTTCGTTCCGCTCGGCGCTGCACACCGTTGCCGATGCGCTGACCGCGCACGGCTTCGCCGCACATGCCGATCAGCGCAACAACCAACTGCGCATCATCAACAACCATTGCCCGTTCGGCGATGTCGCCATCGACAACCCCGTGATCTGCGCGGTCGACCGCGGCATGGTCAGGGGCATGCTGAAGGCCCTCTACGGCGATACCGATCCCGCCATCGAGACCTCGCTGCCGCACGGCGACCGGTACTGCGTCACCTCGTTCTGATCGGGCGGGTACTGGTCAGGTCAGCTGTAGCCAGTGCGGTCCTCGAACCGGCGGCCCAACGCCCCGGTGGCTCCCAGGGCGTCAACGGCATCATCGCTGAAGCCGACCTCGCGTAGCACCTCGCGGCTGTGCTCGCCGGTGAGCGGCGCATGGCGACGCACCGAGGCCGGTGTGGCCGAGAACCGCACGGGCGATGGGATCTGGCGATAGCTGCCGCTGCGCGGGTGCTCGACGACGGGGAGTTCACCGACCAGCTCGCCGAGCCCGCGCACGATGCCCGCTGGGATATCGCGCTCGCTGCAGAACTGCATCCAGAACTCCGTCGAACGCGTCGACACGATCGGGGCGATGGTCGCATACAACTCGCCGGCCGAGCGCATCCGGCTGGCTGCTGTCTCGATACGCGGATCGTCAACCAGATCGTGACGGCCGCCCTCGCAGAACATGTCGTTGTAGTTGCTCGCCGAGTACGGCAGGACTGAGACCCACCCGTCGGTGGTCGCAAACGGCCTGCGCTCGGGGGCGGTGATACGCCGATAGCCGGCCGGGCCGAGCGGCGGCTCGGGAATGGCCGCGCAGCCGTGCTCGACCAGAGTGAACGACGTGAGCGCGTCGATCATCGGTACCTCCACGAACTGGCCCTCACCCGTGCGCTCACGGTGGAACAGGGCAGCGAGGATCGCATAGACCAACGTGAGCCCAGCCACCTTGTCGGCGACCAGTGTGGGCACCAGCGCCGGTGCGCCACCCTGCAGCACAAAGGTGTCGGCAATGCCGCAACTGGCCTGGATGACATCGTCGTACGCCGGGCGGTTTGCATCGGGGCCATCAGATGGCCAGCCGTGGGCCTGGCACATCACGAGGTCCGGTCGTACGGCCCGGACGGCGTCGTAGCCGAGCCCGAGGCGCGCCAGTGGGGCGGGGCGCAGGTTGGTGACCAACACGTCGCAGGTCGCGGCCAGGCGCAGGAACGCCTCGCGTGCGGCAGGCTGCTTCAAATCCAGGCACAGGTTGCGCTTGTTGCGCAACAGGTTCAGCGCCACGCCCGACATGCCCGGCTCGGGTCCGGGACCCATGATGCGATTGGTGTCACCGTGCGACTCCTCGACGCAGATCACGTCAGCACCGAGGTCACCGAGGATCTGCGTGGCCCACGGCCCCATCACCACCGACGACAGGTCGAGCACGCGGATGCCGACCAACGGCCCCCGAGCAACAGGGTCGGTAGTCACAGGTTCAGTCATGACCAGAGTCTGTCAGCTGGGCGCTCCGCTGATCCTGCCGCTCATCGCCGGTTTCGTTCCCACGATGCACCGCGCCACGCCGGGAACCCGGATCTTGCCGTCCTTCTCGAACGCGCTCACCGTTGCAATGGCGTGTGTCCGAATGCGCTCCCGCGCCTGTTTGTCGACCTGCTGAAGCGCCGCGGCTGCGAGCGAGACATGCTCGCTGATCATCTCCCAATACTCGTCGGACGATCGCGTGACGAGTTCGACGTGAACGTCCCACTCGGCGACGTCGCTCAGCCCGGCACCCTCGTACAGAGTGCTGACGTATCCCGGCGCAGCGCACCGAAACATGTTCGGCCTGTCCGGGTCGGGTGCCGGCACCACCAACTCGGTCGCGATTGCCTGCATGGCGATCGTTGTCCACGGATTCTCCGCAGGCTTGACCCATACCGACGAACAGAGACGTCCGCCAGGCTTCAGCACGCGCACGAACTCGGCCGTCGCCTTGATCATGTCGGGGAAGAACATGTACCCGAAACGAACGGAGACGCTGTCGAATGCAGCGTCGTTGAATGGCAGGTCGTCCGCGCTGCACACCGTCGTCTCGGCGTTGACAATCCCTTGGGCGCTGGCGCGTCGGGCGGCCACCTCCAGCATGTCTGCGACGAGGTCTGTCAAGACGACGCGACCCCTCGGCATGAGTCGGGCGATACTCAAACCGGGCTCACCCGTGCCAGCGGCGATGTCAAGGTGCTGATGACCGTCAGCAAGATCGAGACGATCGATGATCGCTGCGCTGACCGGACGCAGCTGATCCATGATGACCGAGTCCCATTTCTCCCAGCTCACCGAGAGGCCGGCCCACGCCGTTCGCTGCGCGTCTCGGATCTCATCGGCGTCCGACATCGGATCTCCCACTCTCGGTGCATCCAAGCCATCGAGGCTCCCCTCGACGTAGGGACAGCATGCCCGTCAAGCAGACACCTGTCCAGTGCCTCAGTCGCCCCAGTGGCGCTGTTCCTTGAAGGGGTCGCCGTACATGTTGTAGCCGTTCTTCTCCCAGAAGCCGGGGGTGTCACGGTCGCGCAACTCAAGGCCACGCACCCACTTCGCGCTCTTCCAGAAATACAGGTGCGGCACCACGATGCGCACCGGGCCGCCATGGATGGGTTCGATGTCCTCGCCCTCGAACGCGTACGCCACCATGGCATCGTCGGTGGTGATGTCGACGAGGGGGATGTTGGTGGTGTAGCCGAATTCGGCGTGTTCCATCACGTGCGTGGCCCCGGCCTGAACGCCGGCGCGCTCAAACAGGTCGCGCACCCGCACGCCGGTCCAGGTGGTGTCGAACTTCGACCACTTGGTGACGCAGTGGATGTCGAACGTGGGGGTGATCGAGGGCAACGCGCGTAGGTCGTCGAGGGTGAGGGTGAACGGCTCGTCGACCATGCCGAACACGGTGAGGGTCCACTCGCCCGGTTCGTAGGTGGGCACATCGCCCACGTGCAGCACCGGGAACCGATCAGTGAGGTACTGCCCCGGCGGCAGACGATCGGGATCGATCCCCTTGTCGCTCAGTTCGTTGCGATTCCGTTCGAAGAAGCCCATCCGACCATTGTGCCAGCGGCCGGCCGCTCGACCTGCTCACTGTGGAGGGTCAGCACTAGATTCACGGTATGACCGAACTCGATCCGCCCGCTTCCAATGCGGGCGATCTGCCTCGGCGGGGACCGACTCCGCCACCGCCACCACCACCACCACTTTCGCTGAACATCGCCCAATCGGGCGGCCTGCAGAACATCGGCGGCATCGCCCGCGCAATCGGCACCCTGATGATGGTCATCATCCCGCTCGATCTCGTGACCCTGCTGGTCAGCTTCGGCCTGCGCAGCAAGGCCCGCGACCTCCTGGCCGGCAGCATCACCGAGAACGAGTTCAAGCGCTCGTTCGGGTTGAACGTGATTGCCAGCAGCCTGACGAGCCTGGCGATGATCGCTGCGTTCGTGCTCACGATCATCTGGATGTACCGCATGGCACGCAACAACAGGGCCCTCGGGCGCATCGGCACCTGGACGCCGGGTTGGGCGATCGGCGGCTGGTTCCTGCCGGCGTGCGTGCTGTACGTCATTCCCTACCTGATGCTGCGCGAACTCTGGAAGCAGTCAGAACCCACCTCGTCGCCGGAGTGGAAGAAGAACCCCGTGGCACCCCTGCTCACCGTGTGGTGGGTGCTCTACGGACTCCTGCCCCTGCTGTTCATCACCGTCACGTTCAGCGGTGCAAACATCCGCAGTCAGACCACGGTCGCCGCGGCGAAGAACTTCAACGACAACTTCACCATCACCATGGTGTCCACCTGCGTACAGATTGCCGCAGCGGTTGCCTATCTCATGCTGGTGCGCCAACTGACCGCCCGCCACCGCGCCGTCACCCGAGAAGCCTGATGTTGTTTCTCGTGCGTCACGCAAAGGCCGGCTCACGCGGCGACGCGCCCGACGACACGCTGCGGACGCTCAGCAAGGCGGGTTGGGAGCAGGCGCATGCGCTGGTGGATCCACTGATTGCGGCCGGGGCAAATGCTCCCCTGTTGGCCAGCCCATACGTGCGCTGCCGCCAGACGCTGGAACCGCTGGCTGCACGGCTCGATCTACAGATCGCGCTCGACGAACGACTGGCCGAGGAACAACCGCTGCTACCGCTGCTGGAGTTGATCCGCTCTGCCCCCGCCGGGGCGGTGCTGTGCAGCCACGGCGACATGATCCCCGATGTGATGGCGGCTGTTCAGCGGCGCGGTTGCGAATTCATCGGCGAGCCGAACTGGAAGAAGGCATCGGTCTGGGTGCTCGAACGCGATGCCTCGGGCAACGTGATCACCGCACGCTGCTGGCCGCCGCCCCGATAGCCAGCTGCCGGGTCTTGAGCTGCCGGGTCTTGAGCTGTAAGGGTGATCAGTTGTTGGTGGTGCAGTCCCAACTGGAGCCGCTGCGCACGCAGTGTCCGTTGGTCACGAAGTACACCCAAATGGCCACCGCAACGGCCAGCATCACGAGTCCGACAACGATGCCGGCGATGGCCATGCCCATACCCTTGTCAGAACCGAGCTTGTTCATCTGCCCACGGCTGACGAAGCCGAAGATCACAGCGAGCAGGGCCGGGATCGGGAGCAGCCAAAAGCACGGGATGATGTTGACCAGAGCAAGCACGAGGCTGGCGATGGCCAGGCCGTTGTTGCCCGTCGGCGGCGCCATGGGGGCCGAACCATAGGACTGGTAGCCGGGGAGTCCAGCACCAGAAGACAGCGGCGGCGGTGGTGGTGGTGGCCGCGGCGGCGGTGGCGGTGGGGGTGTCGTGCTCATGGCCGCGACGTTAGCCCGTCGTGGTCGTGGCCGGATCGGATGTCGCGGGCGTGCTGGTGTCGGTGAGGCTCCCGGCGAACGACTCGATCATGCCGCGCATTTCAGATGGCGGGTTGTTGGCAAGGCATTCAGCGGCGCGCACCTTGGCTGTTGCGGTGTCGTGCTCGAAACGCGCTGCGATCACTGCGAGGAAGCAGCGCGGATCGGCGAACGTGGGATCCACCTCGATCGCCCGCTCGAGGTCCTTCTTGGCGATGGCCAGCGTTGCCGCGGCGTCGGTGGCGCTCTGATTCTGGGTGGAGATGGCCAGCAACCAACCGGTGTAGGTGCGCGCCTCGGCGTTGTCGGGGTCGATGCTGAGCACTGCCAGATACCGCTGCGATGCCCCGGCTGGATCGGCACCCAACAACGAGCGCGCCTCGCTGAGCAGCACTGCCACCTGATCGGGCGACGTGCCACCGGTGATGGTGTCGCCGGGCAGGCGCTGGCCTGACGACCGCGCCACCAGCCAACCCGTACCGAGCGCGATCAGCACCACCGCGGCCGCGGCACCGATGAGCCGCGGCCAACTGCGCCGTGCTCGAGGCGGCAACACTGCCTGGCCGTGCTCGATACTGCGCAGCACCCCGGCGGCGCGTGCCGTGTAGCCATCGCGCAGCACCTGATAATCGGTGGCCTCGACATCGCCGGCCTCACGCTCGAGCTCGAGGTCGGCCAACGAGCGCAGCAGAAAGCGACGTTCGTCTTCGAGCTCGGCAAGACGATCAGGATCCATCGGCCTGTTCCAGTTCGCCCTCGAGCGCCAGCGCAGCGGCCACCATCGCCCGGTCGTCATCGGTGGGCACGGTATCGCTGGCCAGCTTCCACCGGCGGAAGGCAACGGTCAGACCGGCGATGGACACCACCAACGCGAAGGCGGGCAACGCCCACACGAGGGCGTCGAACCCCGAGGCGTTGGGGACCAACAGCGTCTTCGTGCCGAACTGGGTCTGGATGTACTGGATGATCTGACCATCTGTCGAGGTGCCCTCCTCGACGAAGCGCTTGATCTGCTGCTTGATGCCCCGCGCCGCCGACGCCTGCGACTCGTACACGCTCTCGCCGTCGCAGGTGGGGCACGCCAGGCGCTGGGCGATGCTGTCGATACGGTCGCCATCGGTCATCGGGCCCGACGAGCGCGTCGCCCCGATGGCCAATGCCACCACGACCACCGCAACGAGCAGCAGCCAACCCGGCCAGCGCTTCAACGATGCGTTGAGAGCTCGCGTGGTGGGTCGGCTCATGAGCCCGCCTTGGCCTGGGTGATCAACCGCGTCAGCTGATCGTCGGTGGTGCCGCTGATCAGTCGGTAGACCACGACACCGTAGGGATCGATGACCCATGTCTCGGGCACCTTGGCCACGCCGAAGGCCACCGAGATGCTGGCGTCGTCGTCGGTGAGGACCGGCCACGAACCGCCGTTGTCGGCGAAGAACTTCTCCACCGCGCCGCGGTTGTCGTCCCACACCACGGTGTAGAACTCGGCGCCGTCGCCGAGCTGCGACTGCTCCTGCGCGAACTTCGCCAGCTCGCCGTGCTCTTGCACGCACGGCACGCACGTGGAGTTGAAGAAGTTCAGCACCACCCAACTGCCCTTGCGGCGCTGCAGATCGAACGGTTGACCGTCGAGCGTGGTGGTCTTCACCACGGGCGCAGGGCGGCCGAGCAACGGCGAATCGGCCGTATCGGACTCGCTGGTGTTGGCACCGATGAGAATCCAGAACAACCCGGCGATGACCACGGCAATGGCTGCGACGACAAACGGTGCGACGCGACGCGGCGACGGCGCGGCGCCATCGGCGAGAACCTCTGGCTCGGGCGCGGGATCAGACACGGAATCAGGCATCGACGGTTTCCCTGGTCGTGTCGTTGTCGGGACCGTCGGGATTGTCGGGATCCGGATCGTCATCGAGCGGCACCGGGGCCGAGGTGGGTTGCGTGGGGAGGCGCCGGCGCCGGCCGGGGAACGCCGACAGCAGGGTGCCGAACACCATCAGCGCCCCGCCGATCCACAACCAGATGATGAGCGGCTTGATGAACACCTTCACCGGCGCGCTGGTGGCACCGGCCTTCGCCCCCGATTCGAGCGTGAGATAGATGTCGTTGAGTACACCGCTGCGCACCGAGGGCGTGGGGATGTTGGTGCCGAAGTTGGTGAACTTGGTGATGGCCGGGGCGTACGCCTTGCCGCCGTCGATGCGAATCGGTGCCTTGATGCCGTTGCTGCGCGCCGTGGTGAACGACTGCACCTCGACCAGCTCGAAGGTGTGCCCGCCATAGGTGGCCGGCTTGCCGATCTCGAGGATGAGGCGCGACGAATGCGTGTAGCTGGTGGAGGCCACCAACGCCACCGCAACCACGATGACCCCGATGTGCACGATCATGCCGCCGTTGGCCCGGCCCACCAGGCCCCGCCAACCCTGCCGACGGGTGGCGAGCACCAGCTGGCGCAGTGCCGCCCCAGCGGCAAACCCGCCGAGCCCGAAGGCGAGCAGTGGTGCAAGGCCGTGGGCACCGAACACGAGCGGCACGATGATGGCCAGCGCCCCGCCCCAGGCCGGCCAGAACAACCGGTCGCGCAGCAGCTCTGCGCTGGCTTTGCGCCACGGCAGCACCGGGGCGACCGCCATCAGGAACAGCAGCGTGATGCCGAACGGGATGGACAGGCGTTCGAAGTAGGGGGCGCCGACTTTGATGGTGCGGTTCTGCAGCGCCTCGACGATGAGCGGGAACACGGTGCCCAGCAACACGACGAACGCGAACACGGTGAACAACACGTTGTTGGCCAAGAAGGCACCCTCGCGAGACAGCGGCGAGTCGATGGCGCCGGGCGAGCGCAGGCGGTCGCCGCGCCAGGCAATGAGCCCGAGGGACACCACCATGATCAGCCCGAAGAACCCGAGCAGGTACGGCCCGATGGATCCGTTGCTGAATGCGTGCACGCTCTTGATGACACCCGAACGGGTGAGGAACGTGCCGAGGATGGTGAGCGCAAACGTGGACACCAGCAGCGTGAGGTTCCAGACGCGCAGCATGCCACGACGTTCCTGGACGAGCACCGAGTGGATGTACGCGGTGCCGGTGAGCCAGGGCAGCAGGCTGGCGTTCTCGACCGGATCCCAACCCCACACGCCACTCCAGCCGAGCACCTCGTAGCTCCACCATCCACCGAGGATGATGCCGACGGTGAGAAAGCCCCAAGCGAACAAGGCAAAGCGGCGGGTCTCGCTGAGCCAGCGCTCGCCGACGCGACCGGTGATGAGTGCGGCGATGGCGAACGCAAACGGCACGGTCATGCCGACATAGCCGAGATAGAGAATGGGCGGGTGGAACAGCACCAGGATGTGGTTCTGCAGCAACGGGTTGGGACCCGGGCCACTGGTCACACCCAGGGCGCCGGCGGTGAATGCGTCGGCCGGGCCGAGCGTGAGCACGAAGAAGAACATGCACACCACGAACATGACCACCAGCGCCCACGCCACCAGCGGATCACTGAGCCGCCTGCGGAACCGGTGGGCGATGACGGCGGTGTACCCAACGAGGACGACGAGCCACAGCAGGATGCTGCCCTCGAGGGCGCTCCAAATGGCGGTGACGTTGAACAGGAACGGCGTATCGGCCGAGCCGACCTGCTGCACGTACTTGAGCGACCAGTCGCGCTGGATGAGCGCTCGTTCCATCACCAAGAACGCGCCGACCCCCGCAGCGGCCACACCCCACGCATAGCGCCGGGTACTGCGCAGCAGCCGCTCGTCGTTGGTGCGAATGCCGTACACGGTTGCCAGCGCCCCGAACGTGGCACACACCAAACCGATCAACAGCACCGACCGGCCGAGGGTGCCGTTGATGCCCGCCGCTAGTTGGACTGCGTACACGTTTTCGCCTCCACCGTCGCCTTGGCGATGCGGTCCTTGTTCTTGGCGTCGTATTCGTTGCTGTGCTTCACCTCGACGTCATCACCTTCGAACACCCCGGCCTTCATCACGCCGCGCACCACCACGGGGATGCATTCCTGGAACAACCCGCCGGGTTCGCCCGAGTCGTACACCACCGGGATGGTGACCTTGTTGAAGGTGATATCGAATGTGGTGATGCCCTTGTCGGTCTTGATGGAGCCCTTGTCGACCACGCCCTGGATACGCAGTTGGCGGCCGGACTCGCAGCCGTCCTTGTGCCCGACCTCGTCGACGTTGCAGTAGTAGTCGAGGGCGTTGGTGAGACCCTTGAACACCACGAAGAGACCTGCGCCGAGCACCACCACGAGCAGTACTGCCGACATGATCTTGCGCCGATTGCGCTGCTTGGGCGCAGCCGCTGGAGCGGCCGGGCGGGGCGTCAGATCCACGGCTTGTCCTCAGCGGGGAGTTGAGCGGCCAGACGCCGACCGCGGCGCACGATGAACGCCGCCATGGTGGCGACAGAACCGAACGTGATCAGGTAGGTGGCGAGGATGAAACCGAGGTCTTCCATTACGCGTCTCCTTCGCTGCGGCGCTGCTGCAACGCATAATCGAGGCCCTTGTCGTCGAGCGCATCCTGCATCGCGAGCACGCGCTGGCGGTGCATCAGCAACCACACGTACAGCAGCGAGAACGCCACCAGGGCAACGAACAACGAAAACAACATCAGCCCGTGCAGCGTGACATGCGTGCGATCGGCGACGCTGGAGTCCTGGTGCAGGCCACGCCACAGCTTCACGCTGAAGTGCACCAGCGGGATCTCGAGCACGGCCAGCAGGGCCACCACAGCCGAACGCCGCGCCCGTTGCTGATGACTGCCACCGAGGCCGCGCACGGCGAGGTAGCCGATGTAGGTGATGAACATGAACGCCGTGCTGGTGACCCGGGCGTCCCAGACCCAGAACTTGCCCCAGGACAGCCGACCCCACAGCGACCCTGCCAACAGGGTGAGCGCCATGAACAACACGCCGATCTCGGCGCTGGCGCCGGCAAAGCGATCCCACGTGAGCGAGGTGGTGCGCTTCCACAGGTAGGCCGCCGAGGACAGCGCCGTGACGGCAAAGGCCACATATGCAACCCACACCGTGCCGACATGGATGTACAGGATGCGCACGCTGTCGCTCTGGCGGACATCGGCGGGCGAGATGAACAGGCCGAACACGGCGAGGGCGCCCATGCCGATGATGGTGGCAAGACCGATGGCGCGCGTGAACGCCGTGCCGGTTGACGCGCCACCGGCGGGTGCGGCGCTGGCCGGGGTTGAGGTTTCAGGAGTCGGGCTCTTCGGGGTTGGCATCTGTCATTCCTCGATCAGGGGCCCGAACGCCAAGGTGCCGCCGACGCCGAACAACGCAACGAAGACAGCCAACAAGCCGACCCAGGGCCAACCATCTGCCACCGTCGCGCCACCGGTGCCGAGCGCAGCTTCCGTTGCGCGGGTGGCACCAATCAGCACGGGCGCCACCACCGGGAGTAACAGGAGCGGGAGCAGCGTCTCTCGTCCACGGACCCCGGCAGCAAGGCCTCCGTAGAGCGTACCGACCAGGGCGAGGCCGCAGGTCGCGGCAACGAAGGTAGTGACCAAGAGCACGACGCCGCTGAGGCGCAGTTGCGCCCGGTACAACACCACGGCGCTGAGCAGCAGCACCACCTCGAGCACGGCCAACTGCACGGCCAACGCGATGGCCTTACCGAGGTAGATGCCGGCGGGGTCCACCCCCGCCGCACGCAGGGCATCGGTGGCACCGTCGGCCGACTCGATGGCGAACGAGCGTTGCACCAGCGTGAGCAGACTGAACAACGTGGCCAGCCACACCAGGCCCGGGGCAACGCGGCTGACCACGGCATCGCTGTTGAGGGCGAACGCGAACATGACCATCACGATGGCCGCAAACGGCAGCACCTGATTGGTGACGACCCGACTGCGTAGTTCGATGCGCAGGTCCTTGGCCGCGAGAAGTCGGGCGACGCGCAGCATCAGCGAACTCCCTCGGGGCCGGCATGACCGGTGATCTCGCGGATCTGGCCGCCCGCGACCTCGATCACCCGGCTGGCCAGGGCACCGGCCCGTTCGAGCTCGTGGCTGGCCACGATGATGGTGGCCCCGGCCGAGGTGGCATCGCGCAGGGTCGCGTCGAGTTCGTCACGCCCACTGGCGTCGAGCCCGGCGTGGGGTTCGTCGAGCAGCCACAGTTCGGCACGCCGTGCCACCAGGCACGCCAGCGCCGTACGCCGTTTCTGCCCGGCCGACAATCGGCTGACAGCCACATTGGCCAGCCGCTCGGACAACCCCATGCGCACCAGCGAGGCGGTGACCTCGGATGCGCTCGCACCGACCGTGGAACCCCAGAACGCCACGTTCTCGGCAACGGTGAGATCGGCATACAGGCCGTTGGCATGCCCCAACAGGCCGACCCTGGAGCGCACAGCGGCGCGGTTCGTGCGCAGGTCGCAACCCAGCACGGTGGCCTCACCCCGGGCCAGCGGCAACAAACCAGCGCACAGACGCAGCAGCGACGTCTTACCGGCCCCGTTCGGACCCTGCAGCAGCAGGATCTCGCCGCGGTTCACGGTCAGGTTCGCGCCGGCCAGCACCGGGAACTGCCCGAGCACGGCAACAGCGTTGGAAAGGCGCACGACGGGTTCCATGGGCACCGCCACGCTAGCCAGTCAGAGACCGGGCCACCCATCGGCGCGCTCATTGTTTCGGCCACACGAACGCTAACGTCGGTTCTCGTGACCGATGCCGAGGAGCCCCGCCCAGATCCCACCGCCGGTGCGGGTCGACCCTCGCCCGCCAGCGCGCTGGCACGGCTCGAGGCGCTCGGCGGATCCAAGAAGCTGAGCCGCTGGGACCGCCCCCCCGATCCTCACGACTGGCGCTGGGTGGTCGGCAACCTCGGTCGCACGTTGATCACCATCGGCATGCTCATGTTCGCCTTCGTCGGCTACCAGCTCTGGGGTACCGGTATTCAGGAGGCCCGTTCGCAGGATCAGCTGGCACAGGACTTCAACCAGGCCATCCACGATGCCGGGCTCGACACCACGACCACCGGCACGGGCACCACCCCCGGCACGGGCACGGTTTCAGGGACGGCCGTAGACACCACGCCCACCACGGTTGCGAATCCGGCCGAGCAGGTGTTCCCAACCGGTATCGCCCCGGGCGATGCCATCGCCACCATTGCCATCCCCGCCATTGGCGTCAACAAATACGTGGTAGCAGGCGTCAGCGTGAAAGACCTCCGCAAGGGCGTCGGGCACTTCCCCAACACGCCGTTCCCGGGGCAGTTGGGCAACGCTGCCATTGCCGGTCACCGCACCACCTATGGCCAGCCGTTCTACCGCCTCGACAAGCTGCACAAGGGCGACGAGATCAAGATCTCCACGATCCTCGGCGGATCGTACGTGTACATGGTCACGAGCATCGAGGAGGTCGGCAAGAACGACTACCACGTCATCAGCGACTCCAACCCGAAGAAGGCCACGCTCACCCTGGTCACCTGCACGCCCATCGGAACGGCGAGCCGGCGGCTGGTCGTGCACGCCGCGCTCGATACCGCACGTTCATCGCAGGTCGGCAAGCCGACGCTGTACTACGGCCAGGAGCCCAGCACGGTCGTCACCACGGCACCACCTGGCGAGACGCCGGCGGGGGGCACCGCCGAGGGCGGCAGCGCCACCGCCGAAAGCGTGGTACCGGGCAGCAACCTGCCCGCCACGCTCACCACCACGCCGGGCGGCTCCACCTCGGACGGCTCGAACCCCGATCAGGCCGCCGGGTTCAACACCCCCACCGATGCCTTCAACCAGGGCTGGTTCGCCGATGGCCGGGCGTGGCCCCATGTCATTGGTTGGGGCCTGTTGCTCATGGCGGTGTGCCTCGGCGCCTATCAACTCGCCAAGCGGCAGCGTCGACTGTGGCTCGGCTTCCTGGTCGGCATGGTGCCGTTCGTTGTGGTGTTGTACTTCTTCTTCGAGAACGTGAACCGGATGCTGCCTGCGGCGATCTGAGCCGCCGGATCCGTCAGCGGGCCTCAGCGACCCTGGAAGTTCGGCGGCCGCTTCTCCAAAAACGCGACCCGGCCCTCCTCGGCGTCAAGGCTCGCCCACGCCGCTGCTCGGGCCTGCTCGAACAACTCGTCGTGCTGCGGCGACGGCGCTGACCGCTCGAGCGCCAGCTTGTGGCTCGAGATGGTCAGCGGTGCGAGGCCGACCAGTTCGCCGGCCCAGGCCATCGCCGCATCAAGGCCGCCGACACGATGGATGGCCCCGCTGGCCACGAGTTGCTCGGTGCGATAGGTCTGGGCGGCGAGCAGCATTGCCCGGGCGATCGACCAACCCATCTCGCGGGCCAGGCGTTCGACTGTCCAGTGATCCACCACCAGGCCGAGCTTGGCTGCCGGGATACCGAACACGCTGCGCTCGGTGGCCACGCGCAGGTCGCAGGCGATCACCAACTGCGTGCCGGCCCCGAGCGCAGGGCCATCGATGGCTGCAATCGTGGGGATCGCCAGCTCGGTGAACCCGCGCAGCGCAGCGACGAGCGCATCGACGAACTCCCCGCTCTCCACGCCGGTCAGATCAGCGCCTGCGCAAAAGGCGGGCGGTGCACCGGTCAGCACCAGGCATCGGGCGTGTGCCGCGACGGCGTCGAGCTGGGCCTGGCGCAGGGCGAGCAACGTCGCGTGGTCGACAGCATTGCGCCGATCGGGTCGGTCGATGGTGACCAACGCGACGGCGTCGTGAACTCTGAGATGCACGGTCATTGGGTGCTCGGCTCTACCATGCGTGGAGACTGTATGACTTCGCACGACAAACCACCTGCTCGGCCCGGGCCGGCATCGCTCGAACCGGCCAGCGAGCAGGCCCTCGACCCCGTACGCGCCCGCCGCGCCCTGGTGGCGAAATGGAATCGGATCGCCACCCGCGTGGGCTACCTGTTGTTCCTGGTGGCCATCGTGATGTTCTTCGTCGCACTGACCACAGGGTTTTCGCAGGGCAAGGTCACCATCATCACCACCACGATGATCATCGGTTCGGTGTTGCTGGCCCCGGCCATCGTGATCGGCTATGCCGTGAAAGCTGCCGAGAAAGACGACGTCTTGCGCGGCTTGTAGGCCGGGGCACCTGTCGAACGGCGGGCCCGAATCTGCGTGCGCTGCGATTACCATACGTCCACTGCTATGTCGATTCGTCTGTCCGCCCCTGCCCGCCGTGAACAACTACTCGACGTTGCCCTGCAGGTCTTTGCCCGCCAGGGGTACCACGGCGCATCCATGAACGACGTCGCTGATGCGGCCGGGGTCACCAAACCCGTGGTGTACCAGCACTTCGATTCCAAGCGCGAGCTGTATCTGGCCCTGCTCGACGAGGTCGGCAACCGCCTGCTCACCGCGATCACCAAGGCCACTGCCGGCGCCAGCGCCGGTAAGCACCAGACCGAGCTGGGCTTCCGGGCATACTTTCGCTGGGTCGCCGACGATCATGACGCCTTCCTGCTGCTGTTCGGCAGCGGTGCCCGTCGCGACGAGGAGTTCAACGACGCCGTCCGCAAGGTCACCGCAGCCGTGGCCGAGGCGATCAAGCCGCTCATCGCCGCCGATATCGATCCCGAGCACCAGCGCACCGTGGCCCACGGCCTGGTCGGGTTGTCCGAGGGGGTCAGTCGTCGCCTGGTCGACAACCACACCGACTTCGATCCCGATCTCCTCGCCCGTCAGGTCAGCGATCTGGCATGGGCCGGCCTGCGCGCCGTGGGCCGAGCCGGCCAACGCTGACCCCACCGTCGGGCGCATCGTGCTCAGGCGCGCAGCACCAGGCCGCGATAGCCCTCCACGAAACCAACGCGCTTGAGCGCCTCGGTCGGGGCACCGGCCGATGGCACCGCCATACCGTCGAGCTTGCGCACCTCAACGCTGCGCACCCGGGGGTCTTTCGCCAGGCCCGCCAACGCATCGGCCCAACGCGTGCTGGTCTGCGCGGCGGGGAACAAGACCAGATGGTGGCTACGGCGGTCGAACCACACCAGTGGCTCGCCCGAGGCAAGCACCACCACCGCCCCGGCGACGCGTGCCGGACGAGCGACGCTGAGCGGCCACGCGAGTGTGGCGCCGTAGGGCTGGGCGGGATCGGTGGCGGCGAGCACGATGGGATCGGGCGCATCCTCGGGGTGCAGGGCGTCGGGTCCTTCGCGCACGGCGCGTAAGCGGTCGACGGCACCGGGCAGGCTGAACTGTGCAGCGCCAAGCCCGCTGACGAAGTAGCCCCTGCGGGCCTGACCACGTTCTTCGAGCACCTTCAACACGCCGTACACAGCGCTGAACCCGCCGACCACACCCTCGCTGGCCACGGCCTCACGCGTGAGCACGCCGTGGCGTTCGAGGAGCTGCAGCGCCAGCGCATGCGCCGACGCAGTGGGCGCCGGCCGGGGCACGAGCAACGGAGCGACCAGGCTCCACCGCCCAGCACCAGCGGGGGGCCCGAGCCGGGTGAGCCGCCCCGGTCGCGGGCGCGACCGCAACTGCGCAGCTGCGGCGGAAGACGGCCGCCGAGCACCGCCACCGGAGATGACCGACCGCACCGGGGCCAGCGAATCGTTGGTCACCTCGCCGGCCCACACCAGATCCCACAGCGCCCCCAGCAGTTCAGTGTCGGTGGCGACCGGGCTGGCCGCTCGAAGCTGCCCCCAAAAGCTGGCACCTCGTTCGCGCAGCAGGGCGCGAATGCCCTCGTGCAGTTCGCCACCAGGCGTATCGGCGGGTTCAAGGCCAGCGGCGAGCAGCGGGAGTTGGTCGGCGAAATACAACCGAATGCGGCCGTCGCCCGAACCAATGGCCCCGGCGCCCACCCACACGACCTCGCCGCTGGTGCACAGTTCGTCGAGGTCGCTGGGGCGATACCCACGCACACGGGCCGGCAGGATCTCGGATTCGAGTGTGCTGGCGACCAGCGAGGCGCCCTGCAACAACCCGAGTGTCTCCACCAGGGCCTCCGGTCCGCGCCGGTCGCCGGGAATGCCGTGCCACACCGCAAGGAACCGGGCGAGCGCCTGAGGTTCGACGGGTTCGACCTCGCGCCGCAACGAAGCCAACGAACGCCGGCGCAACTGTCGCAGTACATCGACATCACACCATTCGCGGGCCACGCCATCGGGCCGGAACTCGCCGAGCACGATCCGCTCATCGGCCTCGAGCGCAGCCAGCGCCCCGGCCGCCCGTTCGAGCGAGAGGCCGAACCGACGGGCGGCATCGGACGAGACGAACGGACCGTGCGTACGCGCGTAGCGACGCAGCAGTTCCTCGAGCGGACGCGCGACGGGATCGGTGAAGGCCATGGGCAGGCCCATCGGCAGCGAACAACCCAGCGCATCGCGGTACCGGGCCGCGTCATCGGCGGCGATGTAGCAGTCGGTGTCGGCAACACGCACCACGATGGCGCGGCGTTCGGCCACCAGCGCGGCCGCCCATTCAGCCGCTGGGCCCTCACACCGCAGCTCGATTTCGCTCGCCGTGAGCTCGCCCACACGGCGGAGCGCATCGTGTAACTCGTCGGCCGAGCGCGCCCGGCGGCCATCGGCAAGGCACTGCAGCTCCAGTTCGAGGTCGGCGAGTACGCCGGCATCGAGCAGCTCGCGGAGTTCTTCGGCGCCGAGCAGATCGCGCAGCAGGTCGCGGTCCAACGCGAGCGCAGCGGCGCGACGCTCGGCCAGCGGAGCATCGCCCTCGTACATGTACGCAGCGATCCAGTTGAACAGCAGGCTCTGCGCGAACGGCGATGCCTTGGCCGTGTCGACGCTGACCACGCGCACGGCGCGACTGCGCAGTTGACCGAGCACCTCACGCAGCGCTGGTACATCGAACACGTCCTGCAGGCACTCGCGGCTGGTCTCGAGCAGGATGGGGAAGCTGGGGTACTTCGCAGCAACGGCCAGCAGGTCAGCGGCGCGCTGGCGCTGCTGCCATAGCGGCGTGCGTCGATCGGGGCGGCGGCGGGGCAACAGCAGGGCGCGGGCTGCGCATTCACGAAAGCGCGCCGAGAACAGCGAGGTCTGCGGAAGGGTGGCCATGAGCAGTTCGTCGATCTCCTCGGGATCGATCATCAGCTCGGCCAGGGGTATCTCGTCGGCAGACTCGGGCAGGCGGATCACGATGCCGTCGTCGCCCCACATGGTCTCGATGGCCATGTCGTAACGGTCGATGAGACGGCGTTCGATGGCCATCGCCCAGGGCGCATGGACCGGCGTGCCGAACGGGCTGAGGATGCACACGCGCCAGTCGCCGATTTCGTCGCGGAAGCGCTCGACCACCACGGTGCGGTCGTCGGGCACCACCCCGGTGGCATCGGCCTGCTCGCTGAGGTACATCATCACGTTGCTGGCTGCGAACTCGTCGAGTGCGAACTCGGTGCGCAGCCGCTCGAGCGCCTCGGCTGGCGGCGCAGCACGGATCTCGCGTTGGAATGCGCCGAGCGCACGGCCCAGCTCTAACGGGCGGCCCGGCCGATCGCCATGCCAGAACGGCATCTTGCCCGGCTGCCCCGGTGCCGGGGTGACGGTGACACGCTCGAACGTGATGTCCTCGATACGCCAGGTGGATGCGCCGAGCACGAAGGTCTCGCCGGGGCGCGACTCGTAGACCATTTCCTCGTCGAGCTCGCCGACGCGTGTGCCGTCGGGCAGGAAGACACCGAACAGACCGCGATCGGGGATGGTCCCCCCGCTGGTGACCGCAAGGCGCTTGGAGCCATCGCGGGCGCGCACGGTGTCGTTGATGCGATCCCACACGATGCGCGGGCGGAGCTCGTTGAACTCGTCGCTGGGGTAGCGACCGGCCAGGAGGTCGAGCGTGTTGTCCAGCAGCTCGTCGCTGATCTCGGCGAAGTTGGCGCAACGGCGCACCAGCGCCCGAACCGAGGCAACGCTGATGTCGAGCCCGGAAGCAGCCGTGTGCGCGACGATCTGCTGGGCCAGGACATCGAGCGGGTTGCGCAGATAGCGCGTGGCCTCGATCTGGCCGGTGACCATGCGCCGGGTGACCACGGCCGCTTCGAGCAGGTCGCCGCGGTGCTTGGGGAACAGCTTGCCGCGGCTGGGCTCGCCCACCGAGTGACCGGCGCGGCCGATGCGCTGCAGACCGCGGCTGACCGAACCCGGCGACTCGACCTGGATGACCAGATCGACCGCCCCCATGTCGATGCCCAACTCGAGGCTGCTGGTGGCAACGATGGCGCGGAGCACACCGCGCTTGAGCTGATCCTCGATGACCACGCGCTGTTCTCGCGCCAACGAGCCGTGGTGGGCCTTCACGAGGTCTTCGCGCAGTCGGCCGGTATCGGGGTCCACCCCGATACCGGCCTGTTCGGCAGCCTCGTTGAGCTTGGCCGCCAGGCGTTCTGCCTGACGGCGGGCGTTACAGAAGATGATGGTGCTGCGATGCGCCAGCACGAGCTCGAGGACGCGTGGATAGATGCTGGGCCAGATGCTGCTGCGCTGGGGGCTGAGTGCTGATGACGCCGGCCCGGATCGCAGCTCGGTGGGCGACACGATCTGGCCCATGGCTCCCATGTCCTCGACGGGCACCACGACCTCGACCTCGAGCGCCTTGCGGATGCCCGCATCGATGATGGACACGGGGCGTTGCCGGCCCGGCTCGCTGAAGCCACCGAGGAACCGCGCCACCTCCTCGAGCGGGCGCTGGGTGGCCGACAGCCCGATGCGCTGCGGGGGTTGCAGGGTGATCTCCTCGAGCCGTTCGAGCGAGAGCATGAGGTGCGCACCACGCTTGGTGGGCGCCAACGCATGGATCTCGTCGATGATGACCGTGTCGATGCCCGTGAGCGTGGCCGCAGCCGATGAGGTGAGCATGAGATACAGGCTCTCCGGGGTGGTGATGAGCAGATCGGGCGGACGGCGGATGAGCGCCTGACGGTCCTTGGGGCTGGTGTCGCCGGTGCGCATTGCGACAACGGGCTGCACGAATGGCTCGCCGAGCCGTTCGGCCGCCAACTGGATGCCCATCAGCGGGGCGCGCAGGTTCTTCTCGACATCGAACGCCAGCGCGCGTAACGGAGAGATGTACAACACCCGGGTACGGGCCGCTTTCTCGGGCAGCGGCGTGGTGACGAGGCGATCGATGCACGACAGGAACGCAGCGAGGGTCTTGCCGCTGCCCGTGGGCGCACAGATGAGCGTGTGCTGGCCGCCAGTGATCGCCGACCAGCCGTGCACCTGGGCCGGCGTGGGTTCGGGGAACGAGGTGGCGAACCAGGCGCGAACGGCTGGCGAGAACCGCTGCAGCGCGTCGTGATCAGCCATGCCGCAACCCTATCCAAGGGGTGTGTGGTCAATGTCTGGTACCCCGGCGCCGCTCAGCAGACGACTTTCTTCGAGGCAAGAAACCCCTGCTCACAGTGACAGTGTTCGGTCGGCACGCCCTCCCCGGCCCGGGCTGCGTTGTGTCTGGGCCAGCTTGGCGACAGACTCGCACCTTCCATGACAGCCCCCCGTTTGCACCGATGACTGCCGTTCGGCTTCGCCCGTGGCAACGGGCCGCGTTCGACAAATTCACTGCGCTGGGCGATGACGACACCAACTTCTTGGCGGTCGCAACACCCGGAGCCGGCAAGACCACGTTTGCGCTCACGTGCGCACGATGGGCCCTCGGTCAGGAGCGGCGGCGCCTTGTGGTGGTGGCCCCCACCAGCCACCTGAAGGTGCAGTGGAGCCTCGCTGCGCACCGGCTCGGCCTGCAGCTCGACCCCGAGTGGACGCCGGGCAGCGGTGTGGCCAAGGACGTGCACGGCATCGTCACCACGTTCCAGCAGGTGGCCACCGGCGACACCGCCAACATCCTGAAAGGCGTTGCCCACAACGCGTTCGTGATCCTGGACGAGCTGCACCATGCCGGCGACGAGAAGGCATGGGGCGACGCTGTCCGTCTGGCCTTCTCCGGCGCGTACCGCCGGCTGTGCCTGTCGGGTACGCCGTTCCGCAGCGACACCGCGTCGATCCCATTCGTGCGCTACGACGACGGACAGGCCTTTGCTGACTACGAGTACGGCTACGGCGATGCGCTGCGCGATGGCGGCGTGGTGCGCCCGGTCTACTTCCCGCGCGTTGACGGCAACATGGAGTGGAGCGCCCCCGACGGTGCCGTGCTCTCGGCCTCGTTCCAGGACGAACTCGATCGCGATGGGATGAGCCAGCGCCTGCGCGCTGCGCTCAGCCTGGAGGGCGAGTGGCTTCCCCACGTGTTGGAGCAGGCCCATGAGCGGTTGATGTACATCCGCGACACGCAGCCAACTGCAGGTGGCCTGGTGATGGCCATGGACCAAGAGCACGCACACGCGATCGCGCGCCTGATCCGCGTGCGCCTCGGTACACCAGCCGACGTCGTGGTCAGCGACGACCCCGGTGCGTCGAAGAAGATCTCCGAGTTCGCCACGTCCGATGCACCATGGCTGGTGTCGGTGCGCATGGTGTCCGAGGGCGTCGACATCCCGCGGCTGCGCATCGGCGTGTATGCCAGCACCGTCTCCACCGAACTGTTCTTCCGTCAGGCCGTCGGCCGCTTCGTGCGCTGGCAGACCGGCCAGGCATCACAGAAGGCCTTCGTGTACCTACCCGACGATCCCCGCCTGCGGTCGCACGCGTTCCAGATCATGGAGTCACGTCGGCACGTGCTGCGCCGCTTCGAGATCGGTGACGAGCTGATGGAGACCGGCGACCCCGAGAAGGATGCGCCGTTCGACGAGGTGCCCCAGGACTTCGCTCCCGAGCAGCTCTCGTTGTTCAGCGTGCTCTCGGCCGTGGCCACGGGCATGCAGATCCACGCCATGACACCATCGGGTATCGCCATCCCGTTCGAACTCGGCGTCGACGAACCGGAGCTGCCCGAGCCGATCTTCGAGGACGATCCCCTGCTGCACCTCGACCTGGCCGAGATCCCCACGGATGCCGGGTGGGGACCCGACTCGGGACGCAGCGTCTTTGAGATCAAGGACGAACTGCGCGAGCGCAACGCCGTGCTGGCCAAGCGCCTGGTGGACCTCACCGGCTGGAGCCACGGTCGCGTCAATGGCGAGATGAACCGCCTCTCCAACATCGCCGCCGTGTCCAGCGCCACCGCCGATCAGCTCGAACGCCGCCTGCGCAAGAGCGATGAATGGCTCACCCAATTGCGTAAACGCCGCGCCTAGCTGGACTCACCGCCGCGATGTTGTCGACGTCTCGCTCGATCTCGCAGATTGACGATCTCGGCCTCGATTCGTTCCGCCATGCGGTGCACATCGGGCGCGGTGCCGTCATCGCCTGTCACCCCGAACGTGATCCGTCCGTTGTAGGACATGATGGCCACACCGATGCGTACGCCCTCGGCGATCGGCACGAACGGGAGGTACTCCAACATCTCGCGACCGAGCGCATAGAGCGGGAACTGCGGTCCCGGCACGTTGGTGGTCACGGTGTTGATGAAGCGCTGGGGAACCCGGTGCAGCATGGCCACCACGGCGCGCGTACCGAGCGAGAGCATCACCGGTGGCAGGAACTCGCCCGCCGCCTCCACAGCTTCACCGGCGTCGGACTGGTGCGAGGCCTTCAGCTCGGTCATCTGTGCGCACATCCGGTGCAGCCGCTCCACCGGATCGGCAATGCCGACCGGCAGTTCGGCGACGATCAACGACACCTGATTGTTCGACGTGGCATCACCCGGGTGGCGCACCGACACCGGCACCAACGAGCGCAACACCACGGTCTCGTCGATGGCGTCGCCACGCTCGACCAACAGCGTGCGGAAGGCCCCGCTGATCGCTGCCAGCACTACGTCATTGACGGAGCCGCCGAACTCATTGCGGATCGTTCTGACGTCGGCGAGCGTGCATCGGGCCGCGGCCCATCGTCGGCGCGGCCCGATGGCGCCCTCTATCGACAGGGCCGGGGATGGCGCCGCAAGCCGCTCGCCCAGCGAACGCAGCCCGGTGACCACGTCGCCGAGTCGATCCCCTCTCCGCCGTGATCCAAGGCCGGCCGTCCGCAACGCCAACGCCCCACGCACGGGGGCGGCCGCGAGGCGCGCCAGGGCCCCGGCGGCGAGCGCCACCGACGATGGCGCTGGCACCGGCAACCATGGCTGGATCGGCGCAAGGGGTGCATCGGGATCGAGATCGAGCAGCACCGTCATCAATCCCGTTCCGGCGATGCCATCGACCATGCAGTGGTGCACCTTCGAGATCAACGCCCACCGGCCACGGGTGAGTCCCTGCACCAACCATGCGTCCCACAGGGGTCGACGCCGGTCGAGTTCGCTCGACATCAACTCGCCCATCAGGCGCTCGAGATCGCGCAAGCTCCCGGGCGGGGACAGGGTGACGTGGTGCACGTGGGAGCGCAGGGAGAAGTGCGGGTCGTCCACCCACACCGGATGCCCGAGTCCGCCCAGTACGAACTGCACCCGCTGGCGATAGCGGGTGAGGGCGGGCAGCTTGCTCTCGATCAGCCGGGTCATCTCGTCGATACTCGGGGCAGGCCCGGCAAAGATCGCGCAGGACGCGATGTGCATATGGTTGATGCCGTCCTCGGCATGCAGGAACAACGCATCGAGCGGGCCCATCGGGTCGGCTCGGGCCGATGGCGTCATCATCGGCCCGCTCCCCGGGAGCCACCCACGGCGCGACCGGGGCGAATGGTCGATGGCGGAGGGTGGGCCCCCCGAGGCGAGCGTATCCATGCCCGAATCATGCGCCCGGTGGCCTGGGCCCGGAAAGGGGCTTCGGTCCCACATCGGCGATTGGGGCCCCAATCCACGCGCCGAGCGACCTTTCGCTTGACGGCAGTATCTTCTGTCAATAATACTGACAAAAGATTTCTGGGGAGGGACGACGTGGATCTCGAAGTGGTGCGAGCAGACCTGCAGCGCGTGGGCGAACATCGAGCGACCCCCGTTGCGTTGGCCGACGGCCAGATTCGGGTGCGCGTCGATGCGTTTGCGTTGTCTGCGAACAACATCAGCTACGCCGTGTTCGGCGACATGATGAACTACTGGGACTTCTTCCCGGCCGGCACCGTGTCCGACGACAACGCCGTGTGGGGGCGAATCCCCGTCTGGGGCTTCGGACAGGTCGTGGAGTCGCTGTCACCCGATGTGATTGTGGGCGAACGGCTCTTCGGCTACTTCCCGATGGGTGACGAACTCGTAATCACCTGTGGCCGCGCCGACGCACGGGGCATCACCGATGTCTCTCCGCACCGATCCGCGCTCGCGTCCGCCTACAACCGCTACCAGCGTTGTGCGACCGACAGCGCATACCGCGCCGAGCGCGAGGCCCACCAGATGCTGCTCTACCCGCTGTTCTTCACCTCCTTCGTCGTCGATGATTTCCTGCTCGACAACGACGACTTCGGCGCCGAGCAGATCGTGATCTCGAGCGCATCGGCCAAGACCGCCATCGGTGCCGCATACCTCGCCCACCGCCGCGGCCAACGTGTTGTCGGCCTCACCTCTGCGGGCAACACCGACTTCGTCACCAGCCTCGGCGTGTACGACGAGGTCATCACCTACACAGACGTCGCTTCGATCGCTCCGGTACCCTCCGTGTACGTCGACGTGGCCGGCGATCAAGTGGTGCGCCATGCGGTGCATGCCCGACTGGGCGACCTGCTCGGCCATTCGATGACGGTCGGCGGCACGCACTGGGACAGCCCCGCTGATACCGACGCCGCCACCCTTGCCGGCCCGCGTCCCACGTTCTTCTTCGCCCCGTCGCAGATCTCGAAGCGCTCGAAGGAGTGGGGCCGCGACGGGCTCGATGCGCGGGTCAGCGAAGCGTGGCACCTCTTTGCTGCCTGGGTCGATGGCTGGATCGATTTCCGCCACGCCGACACACCCGAGGCCGTCATCACCCTGTACCGCGAACTGCTCTCCGGGCGGGTGGACCCCCGGCTCGGTCACCTCTGCAGCCTCATCACCACCTGAACACCACCGACACCACCGACACCATCCACTGATCAACCGCCCGCACGGGCCACGTACAAGGAACAACACCATGGCTGAGAGCCCCAATTACGGCACACCGAACTACGAGATGATCAAGGGCTGGTTCAGTCTTACCCCAGAGCAGGACCCGCCGTTCTGGGCGATCAACTTGATGAAGTACCGCGCCGTGGCCGCATACGCCGACGGTCGCGAGACCACGCGCTCGGGACGTGATGCCGACGACGAGTACACCCCCTTCGGGCCGTTGAAGGCCATCGGGGCGATGGTCGCGTTCGCCGGCGACGTCACCGACCAGACCGGCAGCGACCCGGCGTGGGACCGCGTCGGCATCGTGCGCTACCCCAGCCGCTCGGCGTTCATCGCCATGCAGCAGCGCGAGGATTTCAAGGGCAAGCATGTACACAAAGAAGCCGGCATGGAGTTCACCATCGTGATGTCGTGCAGTCCCGTGTGGTGCAGCGAGGGCGAGGTCCCCGCAGGTGGTTCGTACATCGTGCGCGTCACCCGCTTCGCCGACGGCGCACTGACGCCTGCAGGTTCGTCCTCAAGCGATCCCGAAGGCGTGCGGCCGATCGCTCGCTTCAACGTGGAGGGTGTGATCGTGGGCGACGAGCGCCGCTGGGACGAAGTCCGCTTCGACTGGGTCGACGACACGGCGCTGGCCGCGATCACCGCGTCCGACGCAGCCGCCGAGCAGTTCACCATGACACTGCGGGTCTTCCTCGACAACCTTGTGTCGTCGGTGGCCGACGCGCCACAGGTGGGCTGAACGCGATGAAGGTCCTGCGCACTCCCGACGAACGCTTCGACAATCTTCCCGACTACGACTTCGAGCCCCATTACCGCAACGTCACCGCCCATGACGGCACGGTGCTGCGCTACCACTTCATCGACGAGGGCCCAGCCGACGCGGCCCCGGTGATCCTCCTGCACGGCAACCCGTCGTGGTCGTACCTGCACCGCCACATGATCCGCGGGTTGGCCGCTCTCGGCCATCGCGTCATCGCGCTCGACCTGATGGGCATGGGCCGCAGCGACAAGCCCGATGACCGGAAGTTCTATACGCTCGCCCGCCACGTCGACTGGATGGGTCAGTGGCTCGATGCCGAGAACCTCACCAACGCCACCCTGTACTGCCAGGACTGGGGCGGCACGCTGGGGCTCAACGTGTTGCGCGAGCATCCCAATCGCTTTGCCCGGGTGATCGCCTCGAACACCGGCGTGCCCGTGGGCGAGGGCGTCAACAAGTTCATGAGTAACTGGCTGGCATTCAGCCAGGCCAGCACGGAACTCCCCGTCGGCACGCTCATCGCCGGCGGCGTGACCCGCCCAATGTCGCCCGCTGAGCAACTGGCGTACGACGCGCCCTTCCCCGATGGCACCTATCAGGCCAGCCCGCTGGAGTTTCCACTGCTCATCCCCCTGCAGCCCGACAACCCCGGCGTGCCGGACTGCCAGGCCACATGGGCATTTCTGGAGACGTGGAACAAGCCGTTCCTCACGGTCTTCGGCAGCGCCGATGCCATTGCGTACAAACCAGGCGCCCACCTGAAGTTCCAGAAGTTGGTACCGGGCGCGCAGGGCCAACCGCACCAGGTCATCGATGGCGCCAACCACTTCATCCAAGAGGACGCCCCCGACGAACTGGTCGCCATCATCGATGCGTTCATCAACGCCGACACCACCTACGGAGACCCCTCATGAACAGTTCGACAGGTGCCATTCCCCAGCCAGAGTTCGAAGGTGTCGTCGGCGATACGTTTGCCCAATCGACGCCCCATTGGCCCGAGCCGCCTCACCCCGGCGAGCAGGCCCCGAATGTGGTGGTCATCCTGCTCGACGATCTCGGCTTCTCCCACTTCGGGTGCTTCGGGTCGAGCATCGAGACCCCCAACATCAACGCCCTCGCCGGTAACGGCCTGCGCTACACCAACTTCCATGTGACACCGCTGTGCTCACCCACGCGCGCCGCCCTGCTCACCGGCCGCAACCAGCACGAAGTCGGCATGCGCTCGGTGTCGAACTTCAACACCGGCTTCCAGAACATGCGTGGCCAGATCAGCAACCACGCCGCGACGGTCGCCGAGGTCCTGCGCGATCGCGGCTACACCACGTTTGCCCTGGGCAAATGGCACCTGTGCCCGATGGAGAACGCGTCCGCTGCCGGACCGTTCGATCAGTGGCCGTGCCAGCGCGGCTTCGACCGCTTCTACGGGTTCATGGACGGCGAGACCGATCAGTTCCACCCCGAGCTCGTCTACGACAACCATCATGTCGATCCGCCCAGCACGCCCGATGGGGGCTACCACGTCAGCGAGGATCTCGTCGATCGAGCCATCGGCTTCATCCACGATGCAAAATCGGTCCGACCCGATCGACCGTTCTTCACCTACCTCGCTTTCGGGGCGACGCATGCCCCACACCAGGCGCCGCAGGCCTACCTCGACAAGTACCGCGGCCGGTTCGACGAAGGCTGGGATGTCGCCCGCGCCGAATGGTTCGCCCGTCAACAGGAGATGGGCCTCCTGCCCCCCGAGACGGTGCTCGCACCACGTAACCCCGGGGTAGAGGCATGGGACGAGATGCCCGAGACCCACCGCCGTCTCGCCGCCCGCCTGCAGGAGGCGTTTGCTGCGTTCCTCGATCACACCGATGCCCAGATCGGCCGGCTGATGGCCGACCTCGAACGGCTGGGTGAGCTGGACAACACGGTCATCATGGTGCTGTCCGACAACGGTGCCAGCCAGGAGGGCGGGCCCTTCGGTGTGATGCACGAGATGAAGTTCTTCAACCTCATCCTCGAGACCCCCGATGAAGCCATCGTCCGCATCGACGACATCGGTAGCGAGCACGGCCACACCAACTACCCGTGGGGTTGGGCACAGGCCGGCAACACACCGTTCCGCTGGTACAAGCAGAACACCCACGAAGGCGGCGTGCACGTACCACTCGTGGTCCACTGGCCCGCCGGCATCGACCCGGCTCACGCCGGCACCCTGCGCGATCAGTTCCACCACGTGAACGACATCGCGCCGACCATCTACGAGATCCTCAACATCGAGGCGCCCGCGGTCTACCGCGGCCTCGAGCAGATCCCGATCACCGGCACCTCCATGCGCTACTCGTTCGACCAGCCCGCCGCTCCCACGCACAAGGCCGTCCAGTACTACGAGATGCACGGTCACCGCGCAATCATCACCGACGGTTGGAAGGCCGTGACCCGGCACCAGCCGGGAGTCGCTCTGGACGACGACACCTGGGAGTTGTACCACCTTGCCGAAGATCGTTCCGAATGCAACGATCTGGCCGAATCCATGCCCGACAAGCTCGCTGAGCTGGTGGCGTTGTGGTGGGTCGAGGCCCGCGAACACGGTGTGCTCCCCATCGACGACCGTGGCATCGAACTGTTCGGTGGCCGGTCACGCGCTCATGGCGTGCATCGCCCCGACCGGCACTACACGTATCGCCCCCCGATTGCGTCGCTGCCCAGCCAGGCGTCGGCATCCATCGCCGGTCGTAGTTGGGACCTCGATGCCGTCATCGACCGCCCCGCTGGCGCACAGGGCGTGCTCTTCGCCACCGGCACAGCGAACTCAGGCGTCAGCCTGTTCATCCAGAACGATCGTCTGGTCTTCGACTACAACATCTTCGGGGCGCACCACGTCCTCGACTCGACCGCCCCGGTGCCTGTCGGCCCGTCGGTTGTCGGGGTGCGCTTCCGTCGTCGCTCTGGTGGCGGCGATGCAACGCTCGTCATCGACGGGCAGGACAGCGGCACCATCGACCTGCCGTTCGTGATGCGAATGATCTCCAGTATCGGACCGAGCATCGGCAACGATCACGGGTCGACGGTCAGCAACCGCTATGCAGGACCCTTCCCCTTCGAGGGCCATCTCGATCGGGTCGACATCCAGCTCGTCGAGCGCAGTGCCGCCCCTGATCAGGGCATCACCGAGGCACGAGCCGCAATGGGACGCCAGTAAGCCACCACGGCCGGCCACCAACGCCGGTTCACGCCACGGGCCACATGATCTGGGTGCGCCACGTGGCAGGGTCCGGCTGGTTCTGGGGATCGCTCAGGTAGACCTCCCACATCATTTCGGCGGGCTGCAGGCCCTGTGCCGCCATCCACGCCGCCAGCTCGGCATAGGTCTGGGTGAGCGTGTCGAACGGTCCCACGTGCACCGTCGTGACGGCGCGACCACCGGGGAGCTGCATCGGGGTGACATCGCCCACGGCGGTGATCGGCCTGCCCACCGGGAAGCCCGCTGCAACGTCGACCGTGTCGGTGGGCATGCCGAGGTAGCAGCCGAGGGGTGGCCCGGCGGGGAGCACACCCTGTGCCCCGATGGCCGACATCACGGCGTGGAAGGCCCTGGCGAAGAACGATGCGAGCGCCGTCATCGGCACCTGCTCGTGCACCACAGCGATCGCCTGCGGCTGGAGCTCGACAATTTCGCACTGGATCATCTGACACCACGCTCCGATCGAAGGCCCGTTTGCGGACACCTGTTTGCGGGCATCATCGTAAAAACCCGGCCCCCGCCGGCGACAGAGGCGATCGTCACTTCATGGTGTCACTTCGTCGCAGCATTTCCTCACGGCAGGTCACCAGCGTCCTACGGGGACGATCACCGCGGTGGTGGGTCGAACCTCGGGCGCGTCGCACAGGTGCACCCGGGAACCCAGCGATAGGCTCAGCCCATGGCCGCCAGCGCAGAGCACCACCCCGCGTTCGAGGAATACTGCGAGTGCATCTTCGAGCTGCAAGAAGACGACGTCGATGTCATCCAGGCCCGCATCGTCGAGCGGCTCCAGGTCAGCCGGCCAGCCGTATCGGAAATGATCCGCCGGCTCGAGACCGAGCAGCTCATCTCGTTCACCGGTACCAGCATCCGCCTGACGGCAGCCGGCACCACGCTGGCCCAACAGGTGGTCCGTCGGCACCGCCTAGCCGAGCGCTTTCTCACCGACATCCTCGGGCTGTCCTGGGCCGAGGCGCACCACGAGGCCGGGCGTTGGGAACATGTGATGAGCCACAACGTCGAGACCGCGATGGACCGCCTGCTCGGCAGCCCCACCACCTGCCCGCACGGCAACCCCATACCCGGCAGCGAATACGAGGCCCCCGACGCCCGACGACTCGTGGATCTCACCGTTGGCGACGACTTCACGGTCAGCCGCATTCCCGAAGAACTCGAGTTCACCCCCGGGCTGCTCGACTTCCTCGAGAGCGCCGCCCTGCTACCCGGTCGCACCGGGACCGTCACGGCAACGGCGCCCGATGGGTCCATGACGGTCGACATTGACGGAAGTCACGTTGGTGTCGGTGCATTTGCAAGCGCGCGCATCCTCGTCACTGCATAGGGTGCGCACCGTGAACCACCGCCGCCTCGTACTCCTTGCCCTTCCGGTGTTTCTGGTCAGCGTCGCCGGATGCGCGAAGACCACCATCGACTCCTCCATCACCGAGGCTCCGATCGTTGCGGTCACCACCACGCTGCCCACGGGCTCCGCCGCAGAGCTGTTGCCCCGCTTGGTCACCGAGGCCGGCAAGCTCTCCGACATCATCGGGTCGGCCCGCAACAAGACCGAGCAGTTGGAGGTCATCACCAACCTCTGGAACGCTGCCCGGGACCAGGTTGCTGCCAGCAACGCCGAGACAGCAGCCACCTTCGACTTCGCCGTCGACCTGTGCGCCAAGGCCACGCAGTTCAACCGGCCGGCCGACGCCGACAAGTGCTTCCGTCACCTCACCGCCCTGACCGCCGCCTATCTCGGCTGAGTCCTACCGCCACCGCCACCGCCACGGCGTGGGGCGAACGACATCGGGCGCTCGGGTCAGCTCTCGTCGAGCATCGCTGCGGGCAGCGGCTCGGCGTGCACGATGCTGAGCCGGCGCGTGCTGCGGGTGAGCGCCACGTACAGGGCGCGCAGGCCCTGCAGTTCGTCAGCCACGATCGCTGCGGGTTCGACCACCACGACGCCGTCGAGTTCGAGTCCCTTGACCACGCTGACGGGCACCACCGTGACGCCGGTCTCGAGTGCGGTGCGCGTGGCGCGACCGTGCTTGATGCTCGCTGCGGTGAGCGCCGCTGAGATCATCTCCACCATCGGGTCGGGAGCAACCACGGCGATGTTGCCGTCGACAATCTCGCTGACGAGCCGCGCCGTTTCCATGGCTACCGCTTCGCCGAGCGCATCGGCCGACGGCACGTGGATGAAGTCGGGGAGATCATCACCCTCGCGTACAGCCGTCGGGGGACGCAGCCCCGGCGTTGCTGCTTTCATGACGCGGTTGGCGACTTCCATGATCTGCGCCGGAATGCGATAGCCAACGCTGAGGCCGATCACCCGGCTGCCCTTGCGATCGGGAAGGTGCCTGACGATGTCGTCCCAGGTGTTCGGTGCCAGCGGGCCGGTGGCCTGGGCGATGTCGCCAACTACGGTCATCGATCCGTTGAGCGAGCGACGCGACGCCATGCGCAGCTGCATGGGCGTGAAGTCCTGAACCTCGTCGATCACGATGTGACCGTACGTACGGATCTCGTCGACCTCTTCGGGGGCACCAGCCTTGGCCGGGAGAGAGCCCAGGTAGCTGCGCGCCTCGTCGAGCAGGGCGATGTCGGAGTCGCTCCACCGAACCGAGTCGATCTCGTCGCGGCGCTGGCGGTACAGCGACAGGTACTCGGCCTCGCTGAGGTGTTTTTCGGCTGCCAGCTTCAGCAGAGCCTTCGATCCGAACAGATCGTGCAGCAGTTCGGCTGGCGTGAGCACGGGCCACATGCGCTCGAGCGCGAGCCGCACCTCGGGTAGGTGACGGATGCCCTCTCGTACCTGAGCGGGTGTGAGCTCGGCATCCCGCCAGGTGCTGGCCATCGATGACCAGACCTCGGACTCCACCCAGCGCCGGGCAGCATTGTGGCGCCGGAACCGCCGCTGTGCGGCACGCACGATGCGTACCGACTCCTGTGCACGAAGGCGCAGGTATCCGGTGCGGAAGCCAACGACTAGGTCTTCGCGCAGCGGGCGCTCGCGATCGGTGACCGCCTTGTCGACCACCAACGACATGCGTAGATCACCCTTGGTGCGCGCTGCGAGCGGGGCATCATGGCCACCCCAGGTCACGTCGCGCACGAGATCGGCGAGCACCACCTGCTCGACCCCGGCCTCGCCCAACGACGGCAGCACGCGCTCGATGTAGCGCAGGAACACCCGGTTCGGGCCGATGACCAACACACCTTGATCCTCGAGCGGGAAGCGGAACGTATAGAGCAGGTAGGCGGCGCGATGCAACGCCACCACGGTCTTGCCGGTGCCGGGACCACCCTGCACCACCAGCACACCGGCCTGGGGCGATCGGATGATTTCGTCCTGCTCGCCCTGGATGGTGGCCACGATGTCGCCGAGTTGACCGGTGCGACCTCGCTCGAGCACGGCCAACAGGGTGCTGTACCCGCGTAGACCTGCTCCCGGCTTGGCTTCGACACCGTCTTCTTGCCCAACGCCGAGATGGCCCTCACCGAACAGTTCGTCCTCGATGCCCAGCAGATTGCGGCCCTGGACGGCGAAGTGGCGGCGACGGGCGAGCCCCATGGGCTCGCGGCCGGTGGCCCGGTAGAACGGCTCGGCCACAGGCGCACGCCAGTCGACCACGACGGGCTCGCGGTGGTCGTCGGCCACGGCCAGACGGCCGATGTGGAAGCTCTCAACCAGCTCGCGGCCGGTCAGGGAATCGTCGCCGGGGGCAACGTCGCTGACACGGTCGATGCGACCGAACACCAGGGCCGCGTCGCCGAGGTCGAGCTGCGTCAGGCGATTGACCAGGGTCTCGTCGAACACATCGCGTTCGTAGCGGGCCTGAACGGTGCCACCGAGGGTGCCCTCGTGGATGTTGCGCAGCTTCCATGCATCGGTACGACTCTTCTCGAGGCAGTCGTAGGCATGGTCGATGAAGGCCTGCTCGTCGGCGAGATCGGGATGTTGGTGCGTCATGGGAGGTGGCCCGGGTGAGCGTGGTGATGCCTCAAACAGGTCTGAAAATACTATCGGCGCTATGACGTGGTTGCGATGCCTCCATCGACAGGGATGACGGCCCCGGTGACAAAGGATCCGGCCCGGCTGGCCAGATACACCGCGACGCCGGCCATGTCGTCGGGACGGCCGATACGTCCCAGTGGTGCCGACCGGGCGATCGAGTCGCCGAACGCCTCGAGCGTGGCAGCCATCATCTTGCTCTCGAACGGTCCCGGCGCAATGGCATTGACGGTGATGTGCTGCGGCCCGAGCTTGCGCGCCAGGGCGCGGGTGAGGTGATGCACCCCCGCCTTGCTGGCCGCGTACGAATAGGTGTCCATCGGGTTGACGTGCAGTCCGTCGATGGAGCCGATGTTGATCACGCGGGCCGGGTCGTCGGCCGTGCCGGCGGCTCGCAGGTTGGGCAGCAGGGTCTGGGTGAGGAAGAACAGCGACTTCACGTTGGTGTCCATCACCTTGTCCCATGCGGCCTCGGTGAAGTCCTCCAGCGGCATACCCCACGTGGCCCCCGCATTGTTGACGAGGATGTTCAGCGATGGGAAGCGCTCGGCCACCTGCGCGGCAAGCGTTCGGCAGCCCTCGACGGAGCTCACATCGGCGGGGATGGCGTGCACATCACCGTGCGATGCCAGCTCCACCTGCGCCGCCATCAGCTCCTGGGCCTTGCGCGAACTGATGATCACCGTTGCCCCCGCATCGAGCAGACCACGCGCGATCATGGCGCCGATGCCCCGGCTACCGCCGGTGACGAGCGCTGTCTTTCCTGCAAGCGAGAACAGATCTGATGCCATCGACCAATTCTGCTGCATGTGCAGTTCTGCGCTCGCACCCGGTGCTCAGGCTCGTGGCCTCACCGGCAGCAGGGCGACGTGGATCGGCCGCCGGCGAGAAGGTGCCGGATCGGCGCGGGTACCTCCGGAACAGGAGCGAACTGCGGGCCGATGTCAACGGCCAGGGTGATCTCCCGACGGAGCCGGGCGGAGCAGACGCTGCTCTGTTGACATCTTGCATGCAATATAGCATCCTAAAAAGTATGCAGAATCCGAACTGGAAATCGTCATGAGCAATCTGTTCGACCTGACCGGCAAGGTGGCCATTGTCACCGGTTCCGGACGCGGCCTCGGCCGCGCCATTGCCAAGGGCATGGCCGACGCCGGCGCCAGCATGGTGGTGTGCTCGCGCACGCTCTCCGAGGCGCAGGACACGGCGACCGAGATCGCCGATGCGGGCGGCATCAGCTTCGCGTTGCAGGCCGACACCGGCAAGCGGGCCAGCTGCGAGCAGCTCATTGCCGAGACCGTGGCGCACTTCGGCAAACTCGACGTGCTGGTCAACAACGCCGGCATCGACATCATCGAGCCCGCCGAGGACGCCAGCGAGGAGGCGTGGGACGAAATCCTGAACATCAACCTGAAGGGCTACTTCAGCTGCTCGCAGTTCGCCGCCCGCCAGATGTTCAAGCAGGGCACCGGCGGATCCATCGCCAACAACTCATCGATCGCATCGGGGGTCGGCATCGCCGGCCTCGCCGCGTATGCCGCCGCCAAGGGTGGGGTCAATCAGCTCACCAAGGTGATGGCCGTCGAGTGGGCGTCGCGCGGCATCCGCGTGAATGCGTTCGCGCCCGGCTACTTCGAGAACGTGATGCGCGGCGCCACCACCGAGCACCAGCGACCCGAGAAGCAGCAGCAAGTGCTCAACTTCACCCCGATGGGTCGCCGCGGCCGCCCAGAGGAACTCGTCGGCCCGGTTGTGTTCCTGGCATCCGACGCATCGAGCTACGTCACCGGCGCCGTGCTCTTCATCGACGGCGGCTACACCGCTCAATAGACCCGGCCAAGAGCGCTGTCGCCGCCAACCAGCACCTCATTCCATTCACTTTCGATCTCGCCAAGGAGCCCCTCGTGGACGCACGGATTCTTGATTACATGCAGCGTTACAAGTTCAAAAAGGTCGTCATCTGCAACGACACCGACACCGGCCTGCGCGCCGTGATCGCCATCCACTCGACCGCGCTCGGACCGGCCACTGGCGGCCTGCGCATGTGGACCTACGCAAAGGAAGAAGACGCCATCTTCGACGCCATGCGCCTCGCACGCGGCATGACCTACAAGTACGCAGCAGCCGGGGTGAACCTCGGCGGTGGCAAGGCGGTGATCATCGGTGACCCCAAGAAGGACAAGACCGAGGCGCTGATGCGCGCGATGGGCAAGTTCATCAACCAACTCGGCGGCGAGTACATCACCGGCGAAGACGTGGGCACCACGCTCGACGACATGGAACTGCTCCTCACCGAGACCGATCACGTGGTCACCCTGCCTACACATGCCGGTGGTGCGGGCGACATCTCCCCTGCCACGGCGCTCAGCTCGGTGCTCGCCACCAAGGCGTGCGCGCAACGCGTCTGGGGCAACCCCTCACTCGCCGGCAAGACCGTGGCACTCCAGGGTCTGGGCGTATGTGGGTACAAGGCGCTGAAGCTGATCATCGACGAAGGCGCAACCGTCATCGTCACCGACGTGGACGACACCAAGGTCGCCGCCGCCGTTGCCGAGTTCGGCGTGACCGCTGTTGCCCCCGACCAGATCTACGACCAGGCCGTCGACATCTTCGCCCCGTATGCGCTGGGCGCCGTGATCAACGACGACACCATCGCCCGACTGCGGTGCGCGATCGTTGCCGGCTCGGCCAACAACATCTTCGCCGAGGAGCGTCACGGCGACGAGCTCCAGGCCCGAGGCATCGTGTACGCCGTGGATTACGTGGCCAACTCGGGCGGCACCATCTTCGACACCGACCGCTTCCGTAAGGGCGGCTTCCAGCCAGAGCGGGCATGGGCCAACGTACGCCGCGTCTACGACCGCACGCTCGAGGTGTTCGACATCGCCGACGCCGAGGGCATCCCCTTCTACCGAGCGGCCGACCAGATCGCCGAGCGGCGCATCGCCTCACTCGATGCAGTGCGTCTGCTCGACGGCCGCCCGCGCTGACCCATTCGGGTCGGTGATGCTCTGCGAACGCTCAGCGCGACACAACCGTGCGCTGCGCATTCACGAACAGAATCCGAATCAACGCAACTTGCTCATCATCACGCTCCACGCCTCGGCGACGTGAGCGCGTGCGGCCTGCTCGGCAGCGTCGGGATCACGTTTCGACAATGCGTCGACCATCGCCTGATGGCCCGCCAACGACGACTCGGCTTCCTCGTCGCTGTACAACGCAGCAATACGGAAGTTGAAGTAGTACTCGCTGTTCTGGCGGATTTGCTGGGCGAGGCGCTTGTTGCCCGCTGCAGCGATGATCGCATCGTGGAAAGCGTCGTTGTAGCTGACCAACCGGTCTCTGGCGCCCTGGCGCAGGCCGGCCACGTTGTCGGCGTGCAGCGTCGCGATCGCCGCGAGCGCTGCGTCATCGGCGTGCGTTGCCGCCAAGCGCGCCGCATAGCCCTCGAGCACGAGACGAATCTCGTAGATCTCGTGGATCTCCTCCGGCGAGTGCTCGGTGACCACCCAGCCGCGTCGGCGGCTCTGCACCAGCCCATCGGTGGCGAGCCGCTGCAGCACCTCGCGTATGGGCGTACGCGACACCTGGAGTCGCTCGGCGAGCTCGGCTTCGATGAGACGTTCGTTCGGGCGGTACTCGCCCCTCACGATGGCCTCACGCAGGCCCTGATAGACCTCATCGGTCAGCGTGCCGGCACCGACGTCACGTTGGCCAGGCTCGCGCAGGGACGAATCTCGTGCAGAAGCGTCGCGTGTTGCCATCTTCATCGCTCCTTCGTACACAAGCTTGCATGCGATCCTACCCGGAGCGGTCGGCGCACGGAGCACCGCTGTGGGGCCGAGCGAGATGCAGCAGTCAACGATGCGCACCGATAACGTTCGACGGTGATGACCGGCCCCTCGAACAGCACGTTCCTCGCCGCTGCACGTGGCCAACACAGCGCACACACCCCGGTGTGGTTCATGCGTCAGGCCGGTCGGAGCCTGCCCGAATACAAAGCGGTTCGCGGCGAGGGCAGCATCCTGCACGCCATCAAGGACCCCGCCGTGGCGGCGCAGATCACCCTGCAACCCGTGCTGCGCTACGGCGTGGATGCCGCCGTGCTGTACAGCGACATCGTGGTTCCCGCCCATGCCATCGGGTTTGGCGTCGACGTCGCTCCGGGCACCGGACCAGTGGCCACGGTCCCGTTCCGCAGTGCGGCCGATCTCGCCCGCGTGCGCCCGTTCGAGCCCGACCTCGACACGCCCTACGTCATCGAGACGTGCCGCATCCTGGCCCGCGAGCTCACCGTGCCGCTGCTGGCCTTCGCCGGTGCGCCGTTCACCGTGGCGAGCTACCTCATCGAGGGCAGGCCCAGCCGCACCTACGAGCACACCAAGGCGCTCATGCACACCGACGAGGTCACGTGGCACGCCCTGATGGACCGTCTCGCCGATCATGCGATCGCGTCCATCCGCAGCCAGCTCGATGCCGGCGGTGCAGCGTTCCAACTGTTCGATTCGTGGGCCGGCGCGCTCAGTCGCGCGCACTACGAACGCTTTGCCATGCCGCACTCGGCCAAGGTCTTCAGCGAGCTTGCGTCCAGCCACCCGCACGCCCCGGGCATCCACTTCGGTATCGGCTGCGATCACATCCTCGAGTCGATGTACGCCGCTGGCGCCACGGTGATGGGCCTCGATTGGCGCACCCGCATCGCTGATGCCCGGCGTCGACTCGGCCCCGACACCGTGGTGCAGGGCAACCTCGATCCCGCCCTGGTGCTGGCCGGGTGGCCCGTGGCGAAGGAGGGTTGCGACGACGTGCTCGCCGACAATGCCGGGCATCCCGGCCACATCTTCAACCTCGGCCACGGGGTACAACCCAACACCGATCCCGGCGTGCTCGAACAAGTGGTCGCCTACGTGCACGAACGGACACAACGACCATGACCACCCCGCATTCAGCAGTTCCCACGACGGCAGTGCTGTTGATGGCTTACGGAACCCCGCGCACGCGCGACGAAGTGCTGCCGTACTACACCGACATCCGCCGCGGTCGGCCGCCCACCGACGAACAACTCCAGGACCTCATCAACCGCTACGAGGCGATCGGTGGCATCTCACCGCTGGCCCAGCGCACCGAGGCCCAGCGCGATGCCCTGCAGCGCGCGCTCGATCACCTGGCCCCCGGTCAGTACATGGTCGCGCTCGGCCTGAAGCACGCCGCACCGATGATCGAGACGGCCGTCGACGACCTTGCGGCGCAGGGTGTGCGCCACATCGTGGGGCTGGTCCTCGCTCCGCACTACAGCAGCTTCTCCATCGGCCAGTACCAGGACCGTGCCCGGGTTGCCGCCGAACGTCACGGCATCACCACCGCTGCCATCAACAGCTGGGCAACCGAGCCGGCGTTCATCGATTTCATCGCCTCCGACCTGCGCACGCGGCTGGATGCCATGCCCGCCAACACCAAGGTGCTGTTCACCGCCCACTCGTTGCCGCAGCGCATCATCGATGCCGGCGACCCCTACCCCGACGAGCTCCGCTCCACCGCCGAAGCAGTGGCGGCAAAGGTGGGCCTGAACCACTGGAGCCAATGGGCCATTGCGTGGCAGTCGGCGGGGCGCACTCCCGAGCCGTGGATCGGTCCCGACATCTTGGAGGTCATCGACGAACTCGGCCAGAGCGAGAACGCCGCCGGCGTGGTGGTGTCGGCATGCGGGTTCGTGGCCGATCACCTCGAGGTGCTCTACGACCTCGACATCGAAGCACGCGCCCGCGCTGCAAGCCACGGGCTCGCCTTCGATCGCACCGCATGCGTCAACGACGATGCCGCGGTCATGCACTCGCTGGCCGCACGGGTCATCGCAACGCAGGCCAGCTGATGGGCGCCCGCCTGGTCGTGGTCGGCGGCGGCATCTCGGGCCTGACCACCGCGTACCGGTTACAACAGGCCCTGCCCGATGCGACGATCACCCTGATCGAGGGCGATGACCGCCTGGGCGGCAAGATCAAGTCGTCCACATTCGCCGGTGTCGAGGGTCTCGACGAGGGCGCCGATGCGTTCCTCACCCGGGTACCCAGCGCGATGAACCTCATCGCCGAGCTCGGGCTGACCGCACAGCTCACCTCGCCCGCCATCGGCGCCGCCTACGTGTGGTGGAACGGCATGCACAGCATCCCCGAGGGCCTGATGCTGGGCGTACCCACCGATCTCGCCAAGCTGGCCCGCACCGATCTGCTCACCTGGGGTGGCAAGCTGCGCGCCGCACTCGAGCCGATCCTGCCGGGCACCGGCGTCGGCGCCGATTCCGTGGGGCGCCTGATCCGCAAGCGCTTCGGCAAGCAGGTGCACGAGCGTCTTGTCGATCCCTTGGTCGGCAGCATCTACGCCGCCGACACCGATCGCTTTGCGCTCACCGGCGTGCCGCAGATTTTCGATCTCGCCAACAACAACCGCAGCCTGCTGTTGGGCGCTCGCGCTGCCCGTCGCAAGGCGCCGCCGCCGTCGGGCCCCATCTTCGCTGCGCCGCGCACCGGCATGGCCACGCTCACCGACGCCTTGGCATCATCGCTGCGCACCTCGGGTGTCACCCTGCGCACCGGCCAACCCGTCCAGTCGATCGAGCGCTCCGCCACGGGTTGGTTGGTCGATGGTGAGGTCGCCGACGCCGTTGTGCTGGCCACGCCAGCGCGCACAACGGCGCCGCTGCTCAATGCCCTCAGCGCCGACGCTGCCAACGTGCTGGCCAAGTTCGATCACGCCGGGGTCGTCATGGTCACCGTCGCGCTGCCCGGCGACAGCTGGCCCGCCGAGTTCCGACAGCGCAGCGGGTATCTGGTGCCCAAGCCCGTTCAGAAGTGGGTGACCGCTGCATCCTTCGCCAGTAGCAAGTGGGCGCATTGGCAACCGGTCGCGCCCGACAACGGTGTGATCCTGCGCATCTCGCTGGGCCGCGACGGCCGCGATGTCACCGACCAGAGCGACGATGCCCTCACCCGGGCCGCCCTCGACGAGGTCAGCCGCCATGTCGGTTTCGAGCTCCAACCCACCGAGATCCGTCTCGGCCGCTGGCCGATGGCCTTCCCGCAATACCGACCCGGGCACGCCGTGCGCGTGGCCGCCATCGAATCGGCGCTGGCACGCGATGCCGCCGGCATCTTCGTCACTGGTGCCAGCTACCACGGCATGGGGATCCCCGCCTGTGTGCAGCAGGCGAACTCCGCGGCGCAGCTGGTGGCCAAATTCGTCGCGAACGTGAGAAACTGACACCTGTGAGTTCCCTGCGTTCCCTGAGTTCCCTGCGTTCCCTGCGTTCCCTGCGTTCCCTGCGTTCCCTGTGCGCCCTGCTCGTCGTTGCCCCGCTCGTCGTCGCGTGCGGCAACGACACCAACCTCACCAGGACAGCACCCGCGACCACCGATGCGCCCACCACCACCGTGGCCGTCAAGAAGGAACCGCCCGCCACCTTGGCGCCCACCACGCTGGCGCCCGAGACCTCGACCACGACGATCCCGGTGGCCCCCACCGAGCTGCCCAAGCCCATCAGCGCACCCCGGGACACCGGGGCCAGCGAGACCTACCAGGAACTCGGCACCATCGAGATCCCGGCGATCGGGATCAACACGACCATGCTCGAGGGCATCCGCCTGAGCACTCTCAACCAGGGCCCAGGACACTGGCCCGGCACGGCAATGCCCGGCGAGGTCGGCAACGTCGTGGTGGCGGGCCATCGCACCAGCCATTCCAAGCCGTTCCGCCATCTCGATGCACTGTCGCCCGGCGACCAGGTGATCTTCACGATGCCCTACGGGCGGTTCGCCTACAGCGTGGTGTCCACCGAGATCGTGTTGCCGTCACGTGTCGACATCATCAACCAGACCTCCGCCAAGACCGCAACGCTGTTCGCCTGCAATCCTCCAGGATCCACGAGACAGCGCATCGTCGTGCACCTCGAGCTGTCCGGCGGCTGAGCCGAGCTGGCCCGTCGTTGGCAACAGCGGCGGCTAACGTCGCTCGGGCATGCCAAGGATTCATCGGCCGCGCCGGCCCACCAAGAAGGCCATCCTCTCGCTCGTCGGCGGGATGCTCGTCGCCTTGTCGCTGCCACCATGGGGACTCTGGCCGCTGGCATTGCTCGGCATCATCGTGTTCGAGACGGCACTGGGCGAGGCCCCGGCGCGGGCAGTGCGGTTCCGTTGCGGCTGGATGTTCGGCGCCGGCTGGTTCTTCCCCGGGCTGGTGTGGATGTGGTTCCTCACCGCACCCGGCTATCTCCTTGGCGCAGCGATGTTCGCAGCCCTGCACGGTGTGGCCGCCATGGCGTCACCCACTGGCCATTGGCGCGTCCTTGGCCGGCCCGCCGCGCACACCCTGGTCGAGGCGCTGCGCTTTTGCTTCCCGTTCGGCGGCGTACCGCTGGCCAGCCTGGCAATCAGCCAGAGCAGCGGGCCACTGGTCGGCGTCGTCCGCATCGGTGGGCCATTGTTGCTCACCTGGCTCACGTTCCAGATCGGCTTCGCCCTGGCCGGCCCATCCCCGGCGATCCCGCAGTTCGCCAAGCGCCGTCGGCCGAACGCGTCGGGCACTCCACACGGCATGTTCGCCCTTCTTGGCGTGATTGCGATCATCGTCATCGCCGGCGTTGCGCCTGGGGGCATCGACACCGGCCGGACACTGCGCATTGCCGCTGTACAGGGGGGCGGCCCACAGGGCACCCACGCCATCTACACCGACTCCAGCGAGGTGCTCGGCCGGCACCTTGCTGCCATGCAGATCATCCAGCCGTCGGACAAGGTGGATCTCGTGGTGTGGCCCGAGAACGTGATCGACGTCTACGAGTTCGCTGGCAGCCCCGAACTCGACGAGGTCGCCGCCGAGGCGAAGCGCCTGAACGCACCCTTGGCCGTTGGCATCACCGAGGAGACACAGGACAACCGCTTCACCAACGCGCAGGTGGTGGTGTCTCCCACTGGCGAGGTCATCAGCCGGTACGAGAAGGTCCGCCGGGTTCCGTTCGGCGAGTACATGCCCATGCGCGGCCTGTTGGAGGCAGTGGGCGCGCCCACTGACCTCGTGCCGCGCAACGCCGTCGCCGGAACAGGCCCGGCGTTGTTGTCGCTGCCCGATGGCACCAGGGTGGGCGTGGTCATCTCGTGGGAGGTGTTCTTTGCTGGCCGCGCACGCGACGGCGTGGACCACGGCGGCCAGGTGATCATCAACCCCACCAATGGTTCCAGCTACACGTGGACAGTGCTGCAGACCCAGCAGGTGGCGTCATCGCGCCTGCGCGCGATCGAGACCGGACGATGGTTGGTGCAGGTGGCGCCCACCGGCTTCTCCGCCTTCGTCTCACCCGATGGCGACGTCATCGACCGCACCAGCGTCAGCGAACAGAAGGTCATCATCCACGACGTCGCGCTACGCACCGGGCGCACCTGGTACGTACGGCTCGGCGACCTGCCATGGGTTGGCCTCGTTGCGCTCGTGTTCGCAATCGCGCTGGTGCAATCAGGTTGGCGCCCTCCACGCCGCCGACGCGCTGCTGCCTAACTGTTCGTTCGCGCTGCACCGAATCCGAGCACCAGCGAACATCCACCGACAATCACCGCGCCGCCGACGAGTTGCACGATCGTCAGGTGTTCGTGCAGCAGCACCGGCCCTGCCAGCACCGCGATCGCCGTCACCGCGAACTCGACGCTGATCGCCTTCGTGGCACCGATCGAGCCAACGAGTTGGAAGTACAACACGTACGCCATGGCGCTCATCACCACGCCCAGCAACACGACGTACAGGTAATCGACCGGCCGCGGCGAGGTCGGTACCGGCACGAACAACAGCACCGGCAGGATCAAGAGGCCGCCGAACAAGAACGAACCAGCTGTCAGCTCCCATGCACCAACACCACTCAGGTGCCGCACCGCATAGTTGCTCCCGAAGGCTGCGGCCAGCGAACCACCGAGCGAACAGCAGCAGCCGAGCAGAAACGCGCCGGTGACCGGCACGCTCGGAAAACCCACCAACAACGCGGTCCCGCAGACGCCCAGGAACAGGCCCACACGTCCCCGAGGTGTCATGCGCTCGAGCCCCCACAACTGGGCGATCACCATCGAGAACAACGGGATGGTCGACACGAAGATCGCCACCATGGCCGTGCCGATGCGGGGAGCCGCGAACGACAGCCCAATCTGCTGGCCGGCCACCGTGGTGGCCCCGACGACGGCGAATGGTCTCCAGCCGCCGCTGAAGTCGAGTCGCCGGCGCGTGACCCCCGCCACGACCAGCATCGCTGAGCCGGCAACCAGGGCACGAAACGAGGCAGATCCCGCCCACCCGAACGCACGTGATGCCTTGAGCACCACGATGAACGACAGCCCCCAGACGATCGCAAGCGTGCCGTAGGCGGCCAGATCTCTGCGGTGCATCGCCGAGACGCTAACGGGGTTCGATCGTCGGGACCTCGATCAGCACCGTGACCGGGCCCTCGTTCACGATCGACACCTGCATCTCCGTGCGGAACCGGCCCGTGGCCACGGTGGCCCCCAGGCGACGCAGCTCATCGACCACCAGGGCCACCAACGGCTCGGCCTGCTCGGGCCGGGCTGCGGCCACGTAGCTGGGTCGTCGACCACCGTTCGTGTCGGCGTAGAGGGTGAACTGACTGACAACCAACACCTCGCCCCCGGTCTCGGCCACCGAACGGTTCATCACCCCATTGTCGTCATCGATGATCCGCAGGTTCCAGAGCTTGTCGGCAACCTTGCGTGCGTGCGCTGGCGTGTCGTCATGGGTCACGCCCACCAGAACGCACAGCCCGCTCCCAATCTCGCCAACGACCTCGCCCTGCACGGTCACCTTCGCCGCTGACACCCGTTGGACCAATGCACGCACGACCGTCATCATGCCATCACGCTGCAACCGCCAGCACACCCGCGCCGACGGGCAGACTGTTGGCGTGATCGAGCTTCGTGCCGCCAACGTCGGATGCACCATCCGCCCCGATGATGGTGGACGCCTTGCATCGCTGCGGGTCGGTCGCCAGCAGCTCCTGGTGGAACAGGGCGACGTCGCGGCAGCCACGGGCGAATCCGACCCGATGTCATGGGGTAGTTACCCGATGGCGCCATGGGCCGGGCGGGTGCGCCACGGTCGATTCGTGTTCGAGGGCAGCCGCCACGAACTGCCGATCAACCTCGCCCCGCATTCCATCCACGGCACCGTCTTCACCCGCGCATGGCATGTCGATGTCGTCAACGACGACAGCACCAGCGCAACGCTGTCGTGCGCGCTCGGCCCGCTGTGGCCATTCGGCGGGTTCGCCACGCAGACCATCACCCTCGGGCCGGATCGACTGGACTGTGTGCTCAGCGTCACCGGCGCCGAGCACGCGATGCCCGTTCTGCTCGGGTGGCATCCGTGGTTCGTGAAGCCCATGGGCGCCGATCTGCGCTTCGCGGCGATGTATCAGCGCGATGCCGAGGGCATCCCCACCGGCGTACTCGTGACACCTCCCACGGGTCCATGGGACGACTGCTTCATCGAACCGCTCGCACCGATCACGCTGCACTACGACACCTGCACCATCACCGTGACCAGCGACTGCAGCCACTGGGTCGTCTACGACCAGCCCCACCATGCCACCTGCATCGAGCCGCAATCGGGCCCACCCGACGCATTCAACCTCGGGGCCGAGGTACTCCTGCCCGGCCAAACACTGCAGCGGACAATGACAATTCGCTGGTAGAGGCATGTGTTTGTTGCTTCACCGCAACATGACGGTTCTGCAAAACCGATCCCTGGACTACCGGACGGTAACCCCCGGCGATAGCGTTGTTTTCCATGTCTACCGCCATGGACCCGAACGGGCCCCTGCGCATCGCCTATCTCACCTACCGGGGCAAGCCCCACGTCGGTGGACAAGGCGTCTATACGCGTCATCTCACTAAAGCACTTGCCGATCTCGGTCACGAGATCGAGGTTTTCGGCGGTCAGCCGTACCCGAACCTCGATCCCCGCGTTCCGTTACACAAGCTGCCCAGCCTCGACATCTTCAACGAGATGTATCCCGGCCGGTTGCCCGCCTATTGGGAACTGAAGAGCAAAGAAGATGTCCTCGAGACCTTGCAGTACCTCACCGGCACCTTCAGCGAACCGCTCGCCTTCAGCGCCCGCGCCTACAAGGCGCTGAAGCCAAGGGTCCGCGATTTCGATCTCGTGCACGACAACCAGTGCCTCGGCTACAGCATCTTGCAGATCGAGAAGATCATCCCCACCGTGGTGACCCTGCACCATCCCATCACCAAGGACCGCGAGCTCGAGATGAGCCACGCATCGTCGCGCTGGAAGCGCCACAGTGTCGGCCGTTGGTACGGGTTCGTGAAAATGCAAGGACGCGTCGCCAGCCGCATGCCGCGCATCGTCGTGGTCAGCGAGAACAGCATCAAGGACATCAACGCCGACATGGGCGTGAGCCTGGACCGCATGCGACTGGTGCCTGTCGGGGTGGACCCCGAGCTGTTCAAGCCGTTGCCCAATGTGCAACGCATACCGGGTCGGCTCATCACCACAGCGTCGGCCGACGTTGCCCTGAAGGGCCTGTCGTACCTGCTCGAGGCAATGGCCAAGCTGCGCACCGAGCGAGACGTCACGCTCACCATCATCGGCAAGCCGCGCGAGGGTCACAGCGACGATCTCATCGAGCGCCTCGGCCTGCGGCCGTACATCAACTTCGTCAGCGGGGTCACCGACGAGCGCATCGTCGAGCTCTACGCCGAGGCCGAGATGGCAGTGGTCCCCAGCCTCTACGAGGGCTTCAGCCTGCCGGCCATCGAGGCCATGTGCACCGGCACCCCTCTGGTGGCCACCGACGGCGGCGCACTGCCCGAGGTCACCGGCAAAGACGGCGAGACGGTGTTCCAGTGCAAGGCCGGCGACGCCGAGGGCCTCGCCGCCCAGATCCGGCTGGCGCTCGACAACCCCGAGCTGCGCAACCGCATCGGCCTGGCCGGGCGTCAGCGTGTCGTCGAGCGCTGGAGCTGGACGCACTGCGCCAAGCTCACCGTCGATCAATACCGCGAAGTGCTGTCCATGCCCGCCAACGTCGCCAAGCTGCGCGCCAACGGGCGGATCTGATCACGTGCTCACCATTCGTTTCGACAAGCTGGGCATGAAGCCCGGGGATCTGGTCCTCGATGTCGGCGCCGGTTTCGGTCGCCACTGTTTCGAGGTTGCCCGCCGTGGCGGTCACGTGGTTGCGCTCGACTACGCCGCCGACGAGGTGCTCAGCACCCGGGCGACGCTGGGTGGCATGGTCGACGCTGGCGAGATCCCGCTTGATCGGTATGTGGGCGTGCTGCGCGGCGACGGTACGCAGCTGCCGTTTGCGGACAACACCTTCGACATCGTGATCACCAGCGAGGTGCTCGAGCACATCCAGAACGATGTCGCTGCCATCGCCGAGATGATCCGCGTGCTGAAGCCGGGCGGCCGCTTCGCCGGCACCGTACCCACCTGGTTCCCCGAGAAGATCAACTGGATGCTCAGCGACGAATACCACGCCCCCAAGTCGGTGGGCGGCCACGTGCGCATCTATACCGAGACCGAACTGAAGGCGAAACTGCGCTCATCAGGGCTCATCGTCACGGGCAGCCATCACGCCCACGCGCTGCACTCACCGTACTGGTGGCTGAAGTGCGCCGTGGGGCCCCGCCGCGAGGACAGCCGGGCGGTCAACGCGTACAAGAAGTTCCTCGAATGGGACATCATCGAGCAACCACGCTCCACTCGTCTGGCCGAGCGCGTGCTCAGTCCAGTGCTCGGCAAGAGCCTTGCGGTCTACGGCACCAAACCCATTGACAGTCTGGTGCCGTCGGCATGAGCCGTGTACCCCACATCGACGACGTCATCACCAGCGAGGAGATCTGCCTCACGGCACATTCCATCGCCTCGCTGCAGCTGCCGACGGGCATGATCCCGTGGTTCGTCGGCGGGCACTGCGATCCCTGGAACCACGTCGAGACTGCAATGGCGCTCGATGTCGCCGGCCTGCACACCAACGCCGAGGCAGCGTACGAATGGCTCGTCGACATGCAACGTCCCGAGGGAAGCTGGAACAACTACTACCTCCCCGACGGAAGCGTCGAGGACATCAAGCTGGACACCAACGTGTGCGCGTACATCGCTGCCGGCGTGTGGCACCACTGGCTCTGCACATGGGACCGGGCCTTTGTCGATCACCTCTGGCCCACGGTCGAACGGGCCGTCGAATGGGTACTCAGCATGCGTCGGGCCGATGGCACCATGCTGTGGGCGTGCGAACCCGACGGACGACCATGGGACTACGCCCTCCTCACCGGTTCCAGCAGCATCATGCACTCGTTGCAATGCGCAGCCAAACTGGCCGATCTCATCAACGAGCCGCGCCCCGAATGGCTCGCCGCTGCCGAGGTCCTGCGTGGCGTCATCTCCACCCAGGCCGATACTGCCTTCGAGCCCAAGACACGCTGGGCGATGGACTGGTACTACCCGATCCTCACCGGCGCCATGACCGGCGAGGACGCCAAGGCGCGCCTGGCTGACGGATGGGACCTGTTCGCGATGGAGGGCCGGGGCATTCGTTGCGTCAGCGACGAGCCATGGGTCACGGCGTCAGAGACCGCCGAGGCAGCACTGTCCTTCGCCGCCATCGGCGACGTTGCCACTGCGACCGACCTGTTGCGCTGGACACGTGCCCACCGCTGCGACGATGGCGCCTACAGCACCGGCATCGTGTACCCGTCGCTCGAGCGATTCCCTGCCGGCGAACGCTCCGCCTACACCGGAGCTGCGGTCATCCTGGCCGCCGATGCCATCTCGGCGGCATCGGCCGGGAGCCGATTGTTTGTACCGGCCCCGCCGACCGACTAAACCCGTAGCGTGACAACGCTGCCAACCTCTGCATCCCTCTCCGCCCTCGCCGCGTCAGCCCTGAGCGCATGTGGCGCAGACCTCTCGCTGGCCTCCGGCGCCCACGCCGTGCGTTCCCCCATCACCGGTCTGCAGTTCGGCCAGGTCGGCGCCGAGATGGGGGCCGCAGACGCCGTCGATCAGGCCGTCGGGCGCGCCACCGAAGCGTTCGCCATCTGGCGCACCACGCCCGCCCCGCGCCGTGCCGAGGTGGTGCGCCATCTTGCCGACCTGCTGCGCGCCCACATCGGAGATCTCGCCACGCTCGTGTCCATCGAGGCCGGCAAGATCCGCAGCGAGGCACTCGGCGAGGTGCAGGAGATGATCGACATCTGCGACTTCGCCGTCGGGCTCAGCCGCACGATGGGCGGCCACACCATGTCCTCCGAGCGCCCCGGCCACCGCCTGATGGAGACCTGGCATCCCATCGGCCCGGTCGGCGTGATCTCGGCGTTCAACTTCCCCGTGGCGGTGTGGAGTTGGAACACGACGCTGGCGCTGGTCTGCGGTAACCCGGTGATCTGGAAGCCCAGCAACCTCACCCCGCTCACCGCCCTGGCGTCGCAGGCGCTCTACGAACGGGCCGCCCAGCGTGCCGGCGCACCGGCGGGCCTCAGCCAGGTGCTTCTCGGCGGTGCCGATGTGGGGGCCGCGTTGGTGGCCCATCCCGCAGTCGCGCTGATCAGCGCTACCGGGTCCACCGCCATGGGCGCTCGCGTGGCGCCCGTGGTGGCCTCACGGTTCGGCCGCGTCATCCTCGAGCTCGGCGGCAACAACGCTGCCATCGTCGCCCCCTCGGCCGACTTCGAGCTGGTCGTACGCGGGGTCACCTTCTCTGCCGCAGGTACTGCCGGGCAGCGATGCACGACGTTGCGCCGAGTCATCGTGCACAGCAGCCGTCACGACGAACTGGTCGAGCGCCTCGCCGCCGCCTACGCATCGCTACCGGTGGGCAACCCGTTCGAATCCACCACCCTGGTCGGCCCGCTCATCACCACCGCAGCGTTCGACAAGATGAGCTCTGCCATCGCCGCCGCTCGCGCTGACGGTGGGCAACTGGTCGTGGGCGGCGAGCGTCTGTACGCCGACGATGCTCCCGATGCCGCCTATACCCGTCCGGCCATTGTCACCATGCCAGCACAGACGGCGATCGTTGCAGAAGAAACATTTGCCCCGCTGCTCTACGTGATGCGTTACGACACGTTCGATGAGGCCATCGCGCTGCACAACGACGTGCCCCAGGGACTCGCCAGCAGCATCTTCACCACCGATGTACGCGAGGCCGAGCGTTTCTGTGCATCCGATGGCAGCGACTGCGGTATTGCAAACGTCAACATCGGCCCCTCGGGTGCCGAGATCGGCGGGGCGTTCGGCGGCGAGAAGACCACCGGCGGCGGGCGCGAGAGCGGCAGCGATGCGTGGAAGGCCTACATGCGCCGCGCCACCAATACGGTCAACTACTCCAACGAACTGCCGCTCGCGCAGGGCGTGGAGTTCGTGTAACCCGGTTCGTGTAACCCGGTTCGTGCGCCCCACCGAGCGCGGCGGGGGTGGGTGCCCTCGCTCACGCCGTGAGGATCAGGGCCGAACGCAACGCAGAACGTGCAGTGAGCCCGTGGCCGACTGCAACTCGAACCGGCCGCTGGAGATCGCCGGCAGAAAGATCTGCTCGTACGGTGCCCGGCCGCCATCGGCTGGATCGGCGAACACATCGTGGATCGCCAAGGTGCCACCGACCGCCACATGCGGTGTCCAACCCTGATAGTCGGCCCGCGCCGGCTCGACGCCATGGCCGCCATCGATGAACAAGAACGCGAGCGGTGTACCCCAGCAACGCGCGACTGCGGGCGATTGGCCAACCACGGCGACCACGAAATCCTCGACGCCCGCGTCGTAGATGGCGGCCCTGAAGATGGGCAGGGTGTCCATCCGGCCGATGCGCGGATCGATCACCGTGGGATCATGATGCTCCCACCCGGCTTGATTCTCTTCGGAGCCGCGGTGATGGTCGACAGCGAACACCACGGTGGAACACTCCTGCGCTGCAGCACCGAGCCACACGGTGGACCGGCCGCAGTATGAGCCGACCTCGAGGAACGCCAAACCGGGGCACTGGGCGCCCGCAGCCACGGCGGCCTCGTACAGCGCATCACCCTCGTCGGCGGGCATGAACCCCTTGGCAGCGAGCGCATGAGCCCGCCACGCGGCAGAGATCACCACTGGTCCCAGTGGATGATCGAATCGGGGGCTGGCCGCGCAGCCGGCTTGAAGTCGGTGCCCACGGTAAATGCCAACGGGGTGAGGCAGGCCTGTTGCACCTGGTCGAACGGGATACCAACGATGTCGGCCACCGCTTGTTCCATCATCAGGTGGACCGTGGTCCACGCAGTGCCCAGACCGCGAGCACGCGCCGCGAGCATGAAGCTCCAGGTTGCCGGCAAGACGTTGCCAAGCATCGATGCGGCCATCATCGCCGGCGCACCATCAACACGACCACCAGCGGTGCACGCAAGCACCAGCACCGGGGCGTCGCCCATGTGCTCGCCGAGGTAATCGGCGCTGCCGGCCGACCTCATTTGCTGGGCCTGCGCGTTCTGCTCGCCCTTGTCGATACTGCCGATGTAGACGCCGTCCATGCTCTGGTAGATGCTGTAGCACTGGCGGTAGACGTCGCCGATCGCCTTGCGCTTGGCTTCATCACGAACGACGACGAACTGCATGGTCATGTCGTTCGACCCGCTGGGTGACTGCATGGCCAGACCAACGCATTCGCGAATGAGATCGTCGGGGACAGCACGGGAGAAGTCGAGTCGCTTGCGCACCGCACGGGTGGTGCTGAGCAGCTGGTCTGGGTCGAGAGGAAGAAGTGCCATCAATGCACCATAATCGCCTGACGTCGTCGGGATCGAACGGGTGGTATCGCCTGATCCATGCCAACATGTACGGATGCAGGAAGCCCTCGACGATCTCGTGAAGCTGCTCGACCTCGAAGCGATCGAGGTCAACATCTTCCGCGGCCGCTCCCCCGACGAGAACCGTCAACGCGTGTTCGGCGGCCAGGTGGCCGGCCAGGCGCTGGTGGCCGCAGCGCGCACCGTCGATGATCCCGGGCGCATGGTGCACTCGCTGCACGCCTACTTCCTGCGGCCGGGCGACCCAAACGTGCCGATCCTGTACGAGGTGGACCGCCTCCGCGATGGCCGCAGCTTCACCACCCGGCGCGTCGTGGCAATTCAGCACGGCAAGGTCATCTTCAACCTGCAGGCCAGTTTCCACGTGGCCGAGGAAGGACCCGACCATCAGATCACCATGCCAGCGGGTCTTGCCGACCCCGATACCCTGCCCGACTTCAAGACCCGGATGGAGCCGTACAAGGAGCAGATGGGCGGGTGGTATGACCAACCACGTCCCATCGATCTGCGCTATGTCGACAACGACCCGATCAGCCGCAAGGGTAAGCCCGCAGTCGGCCAGCAGGTGTGGCTACGCGCCGACGGTGTGCTGCCGGCCGACCCCACCCTGGCTGCATGCATCGTCACCTACGCCAGCGACATGACCCTGCTCGACACCACCGTGCTGCCGTTCGGCCTGTCGTGGGACAGCCCCGGTCTCCAGATGGCCAGCCTCGACCATGCGATGTGGTTCCACAGGCCGTTCCGTGCCGACGAATGGTTGCTCTACGATCAGGGCGCCATCTCCACCAATGGTGCGCGCGGGTTGGCCGGTGGGGCCATCTACCGCCAGGACGGCACGTTGGCCGTCACCGTGGTGCAGGAGGGACTGGCGCGGGTCGGTCAGTGAGACATCTCGTCGTTGGTGCCTCTCTGGCGCTCGCCGTCATCGCCGCTGCCTGCGGGAGCGACGCCAGACCCACTGCAACCAGCACTCCGGCGACATCGGCCCCACCGGCGACATCGCCGCCGACGGCGACCGACCCTGCGACGCCGGCGACCGACCCTGCGACGCCGAGCGCGCCGCTGTCCGCCGAGCAGATCGTGTTCAGGCGCATCGCCACGGTGCACGGCGCGCTCGACATTGCCCACCGCAGCGGTGACGACACCATGTTCGTGGTCAGCCGCGACGGGTTCGTCGCCGCAGTGCGCAACGCCACGGTTGCCGACGGGCACGTGCTCGACATCAGCTCCATCATCGTGTCCGGCAACGAACAGGGCCTGCTCGGCATGGCGTTCGCCGCCGACGGCGAGCATGCGTATGTCGACTACACAGATCGCGACGGCAACACCGTGATCGCCGAGTTCGCAGTGGGCAGCAACGGCACGTTCGATCCCGCCAGCAGGCGCGAGCTGCTCACGATCAACCAGCCGTACCCGAACCACAACGGCGGCGCGATACGGTTCGGCCCCGACGGCCTGCTGTACATCGGCATGGGTGACGGCGGCAGCGGCGGCGATCCGGATCGCCGGGCCCTCGACACCGGCGACCTGCTCGGCAAGATCCTGCGCATCGACCCCACACCGAGCGCCGGCCGGCCCTACACGATCCCAGCCGACAACCCGTTCATCAATGTTCCAGGTGCACGGCCCGAGATCTGGTCGATCGGCCTGCGCAACCCGTGGCGCTTCAACTTCGATCGCACCAACGGCGACCTCTGGATCGCCGACGTGGGCCAGGACCAGTGGGAGGAGATCGACGTGGCCACCGCCAGCACTGGTGCCGGCCGTGGTGCCAACTTCGGCTGGAGCGCGTTCGAGGGCACCCACCGGTTCAACGAGGACCAGCCCGCCGACGGCGTCACGATGCCGATCTTCGAGTACCCGCACGGCTCGGCCGGGTGCTCGATCGCTGGCGGCGTTCGCTACCGCGGATCGGCGATCCCATCGCTCGTCGGCTGGTACGTCTTCGGTGATTACTGCAGCGGGCGGGTGCAGGCGTTACAGGTCAACGCGGACAACACCGCGGGTCGTGTCGTCGACCTCGGTGCTGATGTCGCCGGACTCGCCGGCATCAGCCAGGCCCCGAACGGCGAGTTGTACGTGCTCTCGGTCGAGACCGGCAACGTGTTCGCTGTGCAGCCTGTCAGCTGACCCGCTCGAACTTCAGCTCGCGTCTCAGGGGATCGCTGGACACCAGCCGCACGCGTACCCCGTCGCCAGGGTTCACACCGTGGGCGGCCACCCGGGCGAGCACCGCTGGATCACACAGCTGTATGCGCGCTCCACGACTGTCGTCGTCGGTCACCACGGCATCGAACACCTGGCCCTCGCGCCCACGCAACATCACGGCTTCGACCATGTCGATCACGCTGCGCTCTATACGCGACGAGCGCGCGTCAGCATGCTGCATCACAGCGGGCAAGCGGGTGAAGGCCTCCTGCACGTCGTCGGGCACCGGCTGGCCGTTGGCGACAGCGAGTCCAGCAGCAACCACATAGCGGTCAGCGAGCCGGCGGAGCGGCGCGGTGCCGTGGCAGTACGTTGCGGCCATCGCCGAATGCCACGGCGTGACGCCCGGGGTGAACGGCGCATAGCTGGCCCCACCGGCAGCACGACGAGCGGCGATCAAAAAGGCTGCGTTGGCGGGGCTGTCCAGCGCAAGCATGCGCTCGAAGGCGCGCAGGTCGATGCTCTCGGGCCACCGCAGGCCCAATGCCCTTGCAGCGTGACGCAAGCTGGCAACACGGGCGGCGTCGGGTTCGGGCATCACCCGGAACAGCCCGGTGTGAGCTGAGTACAACGCCTGGGCGACGGCCATGTTCGTGGCCAGCGACATGGCTGCGTTGCTGTCCTCGTTGGGTAGCCGTGGCCGGAACTCAATGCGGTACCCGTGATCGCCGTCGGTCACGACCTCCTGCTCGGGCGTCTCGGTTCTGCTGGCGCCACGACGGTCCTCGGCTGCGGCGATGCGTGCTGCGAAGTCGGTGAACGCCTCTGGCAACT
>CAFBLP010000002.1_pt1 | contig 81307 bp, 72 predicted proteins | sample 7268181 | NCBI WGS metagenome assembly CAFBLP01 (sample SAMEA6814034, study PRJEB35770) | freshwater metagenome | biome: Freshwater; feature: Freshwater reservoir; material: water | place: Czech Republic | collected 2017-05-23 | depth 30m m | reverse complement strand
TGCACTACATGCGCTCCTTCGCCGAGGCGTGGCCTGACGTCGAGGTTGTGCAACGACTCATTGCACAACTTCCGTGGGGTCACAACGTGGAGCTGCTTTCGGCCCTCGACGCTCCATCCGACAGGGTCTGGTACGCAGACCAGGCGATCGCCCATGGATGGTCGCGCAACGTGCTCGCTGCCCAGATCATGTCGAAGTTGCACCTTCGCAGTGGTGCGGCCCCTTCGAACTTCTCGACCGCTCTGCTGCCAGCAGAGTCGGAACTCGTCCAGCAGCTCATCAAGGACCCCTACCACCTCGACTTCCTCGACCTGTCGACCGAGGCGACCGAACGGACGCTGGAGAACGCGTAGATCGACCAGGTCGAGCGCTTCCTCCTCGAGCTCGGCCAAGGCTTCGCGTTCGTCGGCCGTCAGTACGCACTTCATGTCGGCGACGACGACTTCTTCATCGACCTGCTCTTCTTCCACATCCCGACGAAGCGCTGGCGATCGGACTCGTCGACGCCGTCGTCGACGAAGACCAGCTGCGCGAGCACGCCATGCAGTTCGCCGCGAGCATCGCAATCAACGCCCCATCTTCGATCCGCGCCATCCGTGCCACGCAACGCGGCGACCTCGCCGATCGTGTTGAAGCAGCAATGGCCCACGAACGCGCCCTGCAAGCACGCCTGTTCACCACAGCGGACTTCGCCGAAGGCGTCGCTGCCATGGCCCAGCGCCGCGACCCTCGCTTCACTGGACTGTAAGTCGGGGGGCTTGCCCGGTTCGGCGACGGGCTCGTGGCTGGTCGGAACACGGCGATGACCGCAGCCTGCGAGCAAGCAGGCGCTCGTCAGTCTTGAGGGCCTCGCCGCAGTCTCGATCGCTGGGTCAGCGGAGCCACGCGTGTGTCGTTCTTTCGCGCTTCGACGACGCGTTGACCGAGATCGGTGCGTTCGCCGCCGACGTGAATATGCCCCGGCCACCCCTGATGCTGGTGCACCCCATCGGCGGTGTACACGAGCTTCATCGCAACATGCGCAAGGCGTTCTTCCTCGCGCACGAAGACCTGATCGATGAGACCGGAGTCTGCCCACCATCGGACCGCTCCGATCTGCTCCGAACTGCGCACCGGGACCGTGAAGAACATCGCGTTGGTGATGACGGTGCCATCAGCGAAATGGCTGCTTGCGTAGGCCACCAGGCTCTCTTGCGGCCGGCCGGCCGACTCTGAGGGAATGCGAACGAACCACAGGGAAGGCGCACCGGGAAGCGCCCACTCGCTGAGCACGACTCGCAGGCGCCGCTCGCTGTCGAGGTCCACCTCGGCCACCACTGCGTCAGCGGGAAAGGACCCATCGGGCAGGCCCGGACCGACGGTTTCGCCATCGGGGTGGTGTGCGCTGCGATAGGCCCGAATCTGCCAGCGGCCGCCGGGTATGAGCGCGATCCTCTCGTACCAGAAGTTGAGTGGTCGAGCAGGGCTGATCCGACGCTTGCTCACTTGGCCCGGAAGTGTGCGGTGGTCGAAGCGGGCTCGGTCCAGACGGACTGGCTGATGTCGTAGCAGGTGCGCCGCTTCGCAGGTACCGTCCACTCGCGTACGAACTGCTGATCGTGCTTGTCGAACCTGACCTGCGAACCCTCGAACGGCACCGGCAACGGCGCTGCATCGGGCTCGCCAGGGCAGGCAACCTCATTCAGGGTGACGGCGCCAACTGCGGCCAGATTCGAGATCACACAGTTGTCGGTGGTGTCGATCACACGGAACTTCAGGGGCACCTTGCGGCCGGCCTCGACGTTTTTCAGGCTGTCCATTGAAACCGGCTTGAAGAAGCCGTTGAACTCGTACGGAACCTTGACGCCGCCAAGATCGGGGGCACAGGTCTCAAGGTGACTGTGTCGGTCCGGGGCGATCGGTCGTTCGTCGTGATCGTTGGTCTCTGCCTGCTGCGGTGCTGCAAATGAACCCTTGGCGACTCCCAGGATCGTGGAAACGCCCCCGACCGCCACGACCGCCGCACAGGCTCCCGCCGTGCGGAATGCTCGCCGTGCTGAGAACATGAGGTTTCCTTTGCGCTGGTTTTGCCGCGACGGATGCGAACACCGTCGTCGTTCCAACTTTTGCGACCATACAAGCGGTTTGTGGAAGCGTCAAAACGAACGTGGGCGTTCTGGGGGATACCGGGTTGATTCGCCGTCATACTGACGTGCACCCGGCGATGAACGGAGACGGGCCGTGCGATTCGAGACCAGACGAAAGCGGCGGCGACGCGAGGCGCTCGATCGGCCCTTCCCTGCCGAGTGGCGGCGGATCCTCGCCGAGCGTTGGTCTCTGTGGCATTCGTTTCGGGTCGACGAACGGGACCGTCTCGAAGCGATGACCAAGGTGTTCATCGCCGACAAGCGGTGGGAGGCGGCGAACGGCTTCCGGCTCACCGACGAGATGCGTGTGCTCATCGCTGCGCAAGCATGCCTGCTGGTACTCAACCTCGATGTCGATTACTACCGTGGGGTTGGATCAATCATCGTGCACCCCACCACGGTGGTGCTCAGCGGACCACGTGCGACCGACACCAGCGGCATCGTGTCGAGCGGGGCCTTCCCGGTGCAGGGCCAGGCCCAGTACGACGGACCCGTGACCATCGCGTGGGATGCCGTCTCATTCGAGGCGCGTCACCCGGGACGCAGCGGCAACGTGGTGCTGCATGAGTTTGCGCACAAGCTCGACATGCTCGACGGCACGGTGGACGGCACGCCGCCACTCGTCGATGCGCAAAGTCGGCAGCGCTGGATCCAGGTGTGCACCAGCGAGTACGAGGCCCTGCAAGCGGGCACTGCGGGTTCGCTGATCCGCGACTATGGCACCGTGAACCCGGGTGAGTTCTTCGCCGTGGCCACCGAGGTGTTCTTCTGCCAACCACTCGAGATGCGAGCCGAGAAGCCTGATTTGTATGGCGTGCTCGCCGGTTTCTACCGGCAGGATCCTGCGTCACGCATGGGCGGCTGAGGCTGCCGACGGTCCACTCTGCCGGTTGGCGGTGAAGTTACTTTGGACCCTTTCGACCGGGTCGGACGGCTGCCTACTCTGACCAAATGAAGGACTGGGACACCGTCGATGGCAACGAGGCGGCGGCGAGCGTTGCGTACCGACTCTCCGAGGTGATCGCGATCTACCCGATCACGCCGGCGTCCACGATGGCCGAGGTCAGCGACACCTGGGCTGCGGTGGGGCGCCCGAACCTGTGGGGCACGGTCCCCGAGGTCATCGAGATGCAGTCCGAGGCGGGTGCCGCGGGTGCCCTGCACGGGGCCACCATGCGCGGCGCACTGGCCACCACGTTCACCGCGTCACAGGGCCTCTTACTGATGCTGCCGAACATGTTCAAGATCGCGGGCGAGCTCTCGCCCGCTGTCGTGCATGTGGCGGCGCGGGCACTCGCCACGCATGCGCTGTCCATCTTCGGTGACCACAGCGACGTGATGGCTGCGCGCACGACGGGTTGGGCGATGTTGTCGGCAGGGTCCGTGCAGGAGGCCGCCGACTTCGCGCTCGTTGCGCATGCCGCATCGCTGGAGAGCCGGGTGCCGTTCCTGCATTTTTTCGACGGCTTCCGCACCTCGCACGAGGTTGCCACCATTCGCCTGCCCAGCGACGATGACATTGCTGCGCTGATCAACGAACAATGGGTCACCGATCACCGCCTGCGTGCGCTCGATCCCGACCGGCCGGTGCTGCGCGGTTCTGCGCAGAACCCCGACGTGTTCTTCCAGGCCCGTGAGGCGGGCAACACCCACACCATGGCGGTTCCGGGCATCGTCGAGGGCGCCTTTGCGCGTCTGGCTGATGCAACCGGTCGGCAGTACGGCCTGGTCGAGTACAGCGGGGCACCCGATGCGGAACGCATCGTGGTGTTGATGGGCTCCGGCGCCGGCGCAGCGCACGAGGCTGTCGAACGACTCACTTCGCAAGGCGCCAAGGTCGGCCTGCTGCGGGTGCGCCTCTACCGACCGTTCCCGTCGTCTGCTCTCGTGGCCGCCGTCCCGGCAACGGTGCGTTCCGTCGCGGTGCTCGACCGCACCAAGGAACCCGGTGCGCCGGCCGAGCCGCTGTGCCTCGATGTGATCGAGGCATTCGCCGATGCGGCCGCTGACGGACTCCGACCGATGCCGCGCATCATCGGTGGTCGCTATGGCCTGTCGTCGAAGGAGTTCACCCCGGCGATGGTGAAGGCAGTGTTCGACGAACTCGATACGGCCAACCCGAAGAAGCGTTTCACCGTCGGGATCATCGACGACGTCACGCATCTGAGCTTGACCGTCGACCCCACGTTCACGACCGACCGAGCGGCGTTGCGGGCCGTGTTCTACGGCCTCGGCTCCGATGGCACGGTGGGTGCCAACAAGCAGACAGCCAAGATCGTCGGCGACCTCACGGGTCGTCACGCTCAGGGTTACTTCGTGTACGACTCGAAGAAGTCCGGCTCCATGACCGTGTCGCACCTGCGCTTCGATGCCGACGAGATCCGCTCCACCTACCTGATCAGCGAGGCCGACTTCGTTGCCGTGCACCAGTTCGGTCTGTTCGACCGCCTTGATGTCCTGTCGCTCGCACGAAACGGAGCGACGCTGCTGCTCAACAGCCCGTACCCCGTCGCGGGCACCTTCGACCGCCTGCCCCGCGAGGTGCAGGAGCAGATCGTCGAGCGCCAACTCGACGTGCACGTCATCGACGCACACCGTCTGGCCCGCGAGGCCGGCCTGGCAGGGCAGATCAACGTGATCATGCAGATCGCGTTCTTCGCCCTGACCAACCTGATGCCGTTCGACGATGCCGTCGCCGCAGTGCAGGACAGCGTTCGTAAGGCGTACGGCAAGCGCGGTGGGCCAGTGGTCGATGCCAACATCGCTGCGATCGCGCTCACCGCCCATGGGCTGCATCCCATGCCGGTGCCGTCGGCGACAACCGCCACCCGCTCTCGTCGCCCCCCGGTGACTGCGGGGGCGCCAGACTTCGTGCAGCGCGTCACCGCTCGGATGCTGGCGGGGGAGGGCGACCTTCTTCCCGTCAGCGCGCTGCCCGTTGACGGCCTGTTCCCCACCGGAACGGCTCGTTTCGAGAAGCGTCGACTTGCCGCCACCATCCCCATCTGGGATTCGTCCATCTGCATCGACTGTGCGCGCTGCGTGCTGGTGTGCCCGCACGCCGCCATCCGCATGAAGGTCTACGAACCAGCGGAGCTCGCGATGGCATCTGCCGACTTCCCCACGAAGGACTTCCGTTCGCACGACCATCCCGGCCTGCAGCTCACCATCCAGGTGGCGCCCGACGACTGCACGGGCTGCGGCATCTGCGTCGACATCTGCCCGGCGCGCTCGAAGAGCGAGGTCAAGCACAAGGCCATCAACATGGAACCAATCGATGACCATCGTGATGTTGAGGCAGAGCGATTCGATTTCTTCCAGGGAGTGAACGAGGTGGCCCCCGGTGTGCTTGATCCTGCGAGCGTGAAAGGGTCGCAGGTCCGTCAGCCCCTGTTCGAGTTCTCCGGGGCCTGCGCTGGGTGCGGCGAAACGCCCTACCTCAAGCTGCTCAGCCAGTTGTTCGGCGACCGGGCCATCATTGCAAATGCAACAGGCTGTTCATCGATCTTCGGCGGAAACCTGCCGACCACGCCATGGGGCACCGACTCGAGCGGCCGTGGTCCGGCATGGGCCAACTCGCTGTTCGAGGACAACGCCGAGTTCGGCCTCGGAATGCGTATCGCCCTGGATCGTCAGGCCGCAACGGCGCAACGATGGATCCGCGAGATGGCGCCGCTTGTCGGCGATGACCTGGTGCACGGCATCCTCGCCGTCGATCCCGTTACGCCCATCGACGACGCAACCATCGCCCAGCAGCGCGCGCTCGTTGCCGAACTGGACCGGTTGCTCGATGCGCTTGTGGTAGGTCCCGACGGCGGGGTCGCAGCGTTGGCTCGGCGCCTGCGTCCGCTGACCGGCACGTTGGTACGCAAGAACGTGTGGATCGTCGGTGGCGACGGCTGGGCCTACGACATCGGTGCCGGAGGGCTCGACCATGTGCTTGGGTCTGGTCGCGATGTCAACATTCTTGTGCTCGATACCGAGGTGTACTCCAACACGGGTGGCCAGGCATCGAAGTCCACGCCGCGCGCTGCCGTCGCAAAGTTCGCCTCGGCCGGCAAGACGACGGCGAAGAAGGATCTCGGCGCCGAGGCGCGCCGCTACGGCGACGTCTACGTGGCCCAGGTGGCCATCGGCGCCAACGACATACAGACGGTGAAGGCGTTTGCCGAAGCCGAGGCGTGGCCGGGCGTGTCCCTGATCATCGCGTACTCCACCTGTATCGCTCACGGCATCGACATGAGCACCTCGATGTCGCATCAGAAGGTTGCGGTACAGACCGGCTACTGGCCTCTGTACCGGTACCGCCCCGGCGTCGACGAACATGCCCTGCCGTTCGCGCTCGATTCCAAGGATCCGACCCTGCCGATCGCGGACTTCGTCGGCTCCGAGGGGCGCTTCACCATGTTGGCCCGCTCGCACCCTGAGCAGGCTGCGCGGTTGATGGCGCTCGCCCAGATCGATGTCGACGAGCGGTGGCGTTACTACCGCCAACTCGCCGGGGTCGAACGCACGCTTGCCAGTCTGGACGAAGAGCAGACCAACAACTCGGAGACACCCACATGACCGCGAACCTGCGCTGCCGCTATCTCGGCCTCGACCTGACAGGGCCCATCGTGGCGTCGGCCGGCCCGCTCACCGGTCGGCTCGACACCCTGCAGCGGCTCGAGGATGCCGGCGCATCAGCGGTGGTGCTGCCCTCGTTGTTCGAAGAGGAGATCATCGCGACGGCGTTCCACCTGCACGACATGCACGGGCAGGGCACCGGCGTGTTCGCCGAGGCAAACAGCTATCTGCCCGACCTGCCTGAGATGCCCACCGACGCCGATCGCTACCTCGATCTCGTCGCCGATGCACGAGAGCGTTTGTCGATCCCGGTCATTGCGAGCCTGAACGGCATGTCGGCCGGCGGGTGGGTGCGCTACGCCACCGAACTCGCCCAAGCGGGTGCATCGGCAATCGAACTCAACGTGTACCTGATGGCCGCCGATCCGGCTGATACCGCTGCCACGGTCGAGGACCGGTTGCTCGATCTGGTGCTGGCGGTACGCGCTGCGGTGGCCATTCCAATCGCCGTCAAACTCTCGCCGTACTTCAGCGCGCTGGGCAACGTGGCCGAAGCGGTGGCGGGGGCCGGCGCTGACGGGCTCGTGCTGTTCAACCGCTTCTACCAACCCGAGATCGACCTGCAGACGCTCACCGTGGTGCCGAGCCTCGATCTCAGCACGCAAGCCGATCTGCGCCTGCCGCTGCGGTGGATCGGCGTGCTGCACAATCGCGTGCCCTGCTCGCTCGCGCTATCGGGCGGCGTGCACAACTGGGCCGACGCGGTCAAGGGCCTGCTTGCTGGTGCAGACGTGGTGATGACCACCTCGGCGCTGCTGCGCCTGGGGCCCGAGCACGTGCGCGAACTCCTCCGCGGTGTCTCGACCTGGCTCGACGAGAACGACTACGAATCGGTCGAGCAGTTGTGCGGCAGCATGAGCCAGCAGTCGGTGCCCGATCCCGATGTCTACGAGCGTTCGAACTACCTGAAGGTGTTGCGTCACGGCTCGGCGAAGTACCTGCCCCAGTTCGTGCGTCTCGAGGACTGAACCCAGCCAACCACCCACCTCACCAACCGAGACTCTCTAGGATCGCTGCCATGAAGGAACTCATCTACCACCGGCACCTGCTCCCCGCCGTGAAGCGCAACGCCGATCGCATCTGCGTCACCGATGCCTCCACGGGGATCAGCACCACATTCGCCGAACACCTCGACCGGGTCAGCCGTCTCATCGGTGGGCTGCAGTCGCTTGGCGTGCACCGAACCGACAGGTTCGCGATCATGACCATGAACTCGCCGCAGTATCTCGAGATGTACCACGCAGCGTTCCTCGGTGGTGGGGTGGTGAACCCGCTCAACTTGCGCTTCGCCCCGAAGGAACTGGCCTACGTGCTCAAGGACTCCGGGACCAAGGTGTGCTTCGTCGACTCCATTTTCGCAGCGCTGATCGACGCCGTTCGTGCCGAGGCCGGCATCGAAACGGTCGTGCTCGTGGGTGGTGGCGATGCCCCCCACGACATTGAATACGAGGACCTGCTCAAGCGCAGCACGCCCACTATTCCCGACGAGGGCGAGGAATCCGATCCCGTCGTGTTGATGTACACCGGTGGCACCACCGGTCTGCCCAAGGGCGTGTTGCTCGATCAGCGCGCCGAGATGCTCAACATGTACCACGTGATGGCCCGACTCCCGCTGGGCAGCGACGACATCGCGTTGTTGCAGACCCCCATGTTCCACGCCGCCTCGATGTTCAGCGTGCTCGGTGGCCCGGCGCTCGGTGCCCGTACGGTCACCATTCCCATGTTCGACCCATCGCGGGTGATGGCTGCCGTCGAGGAATATTCGCCCACGCTCACCGTGATGGTGCCCACCATGATCGGCATGGTGCTGGCACATCCGGACTTCGCCCCGGCGCGACTCGGCAGCTTTCGCACGCTGGTCTATGGGGCCTCGCCGATGCCGCAGGCGTTGCTCGAACGGGTGCTGCAGATGTATCCCGACACCGACGTCTGGCAGGGCTATGGCATGACCGAGAGCTCATCGATCCTCACCATGCTGGGTGCTGCCGAGCATCGCGCCGGCGGCAAGTACCTGCTGTCGGCCGGGTCGCCGATGCCCGGTGTGGTGTTGAGCATCCAGAGCGAGGGCGGTGTCGAGGTGCCCATCGGCGAGATTGGCGAGGTGTGCGCCCGTGCCGGCAACTTCATGATCGAATACTGGAACAAGCCCGAAGCCACCGACGAGGCCTTCCGGGGTGGTTGGTACCACACCGGCGACGCCGGCTACGTCGATGACGAGGGCTATCTCTATCTGGTCGATCGCGTCAAGGACATGATCGTGACGGGCGGTGAGAACGTCTATTCCGGCGAGGTGGAGAATGCGCTGTCCACCCACCCCGCTGTGGCCCAGGCGGCGGTGATCGGCATTCCCGACGAACGCTGGGGTGAAGCCGTGCACGCCGTCGTGGTGTTGCGGCCCGGCGCGTCCGCCACTGAAGCCGAGCTGATCGCACACTGCCGTGACCAGATCGCCGGTTACAAACTGCCCAAGAGCGTCGAGTTCCGGGCCGACCCACTGCCGCTGTCCGGGGCGATGAAGGTCCTGAAGAAGGACCTGCGCGCGCCGTACTGGGAAGGTCGCGAGCGCCGGGTCAACTGACGGTCTGTCGTCTCGAACGGTTCGCGACTGCGGCCCGGCATCTGGGAACGGTCAGGCGGTGCCGGTGCATGCGTCGGTGATGAGGCGATCGACGAAGGCGACGCAGGCGTGCAGTTGCTCGGTGGAGACGTACTCGTCGGGTTTGTGCGCCACGCCGATGTCGCCGGGACCGCACACCACCACCGGCGCCTGCAGGGTGCGGGCGAACAGGCCGCCCTCGGTGCCGAACCCCAACGGTGTACTGACGCCCCGGTCGGCTGCCCGCTCGACCATGCGGACCCACGGGTTGGTCCGATCGGTGGCCAGCGCTGGATAGCGCGCGATCTCGGTGATGTCGATGCCTCCCCCGACCGCCTGCAATGCGTCGCGTTCGGTGTCGACCGCGTGCCACAGTGGGCGGAGCAGTTCGTCGGGATCATGTGTAGCGCTGTGGCGCAACTCGAACGAGACCACGCAGTGCTCGGCCAGCACGTTGAGAGCCGTGCCGCCGCTGATGCTGCCAACATTGACGGTGACCTCGGCGTTGGCTTCGCCCGTGTCGTCGCGGTATGCGCTGAGTGCGTGTGGAGCAGCAGTCGCCTCGAGGGCGGCGGCCATGCGCACGGCCGCGCTGATCGCGCTCGGTAGAAACGGCGACAAACTGGAATGCCCGGCGTGAGCGGTGAAGCTCACACGGTAGGCGACCTTGCCGAGGTGTGAGTGTCGCGGCCGCATCATGGTTGGTTCACCGATGACCACCAGATCGGGGCGGACGTGTGCATCGAGGCCACTGGCGTGCAGCCGATCGAGCAGGCCGCGTACGCCGACGCAGCCGATCTCCTCGTCGTAGGAGAGAGCAAGGTGCACCGGTCGTTCGAGACCAGCGGGATCGAGGTACTCGATGACGGCGAGCACACAGGCGATGAAGCCCTTCATGTCGGCCGTTCCGCGGCCGACCATGTGGTCGCCCGACACGGTGAGCGAATACGGATCGGTGCGCCACCCTCCACCCGCTGGCACCACGTCGGTGTGGCCCGACAACAACAGCCCGCCCCCGGTGTTGGGGCCCAGCGTCGCCAACAGGTTGGCGCGTCCCTCGGGCCCGTCGATGATGGAGGTGGTGGCACCGAACGCCTGCAGGTGATCGGCGGCCCATTCGATGAGCGACCGGTTCGGTGTGGTGCTCTCGGTGGGCATGGCCACCATGTGGCCGAGCAACTGCACCACCCGCTCGCCGACCTCGGGACGCTGGATCATGCTCATCCCCGTCAGTATTGCCCACTGCGACCCGGTCGGGCGGTGCCTGCACTGAGTACGGTTGCCGCCATCGGATCGTCGGGCCGGCTCGATCGTGCCGGCTCACCAGGAGGTAGCAGTGAACAGGTTTGTTGATCGACGCATCATCATCACCGGTGGCGGATCGGGCATCGGCCAGGGAACGGTGCTGCGACTGCTCGCCGAGGGCGGCCGCGTGCACGCGATCGACGTGAACGCTGATGGGTTGGAGGTCACCCGCACGATGGCTGCTGCGGATGGCACGGCAGACCGCTTGAGCGTTGGTCCGCTCGACATCTCCAACGAGCACGAGGTCGGCGCGGGTGTCGCCGCGGCGATCGACGAACTCGGGGGGCTCGAGGTGTTGGTGAACGCGGCGGGCATCCTGCGTGCGGCGCACACCCACGAGTGCACGCTCGACGTGTGGAACCAGGTCATCGGTATCAACCTCACCGGCACCTTCTTGATGACCCGTGCGGCACTGCCGGCGCTGTTGGAATCGGGGCGTGGCGTGATCGTGAACTTCAGTTCCACCTCGGCCAGCTTCGCCCATCCGTACATGGCTGCCTACGCGGCCAGTAAGGGTGGGGTCGATGCGCTCACCCACACGCTCGCTGTCGAGTACAGCAAGCAGGGCCTGCGCGCCGTTGCTGTTGCGCCAGGAGGAATCACCAGCGGCATCACCGAGACGACCCCGGGCATGCTGCCCAGCGACGCTGACTGGTCGCTGTTCACGAAGATGTCGCCGATCATCGGCAAGGGCATGGGCTCACCGGCCGATGTGGCCGGAGTGATCGCGATGCTGGCCAGCGACGACGGTCGTTACATCACCGCCACGTCGGTCCGCATCGACGGCGGCGCCCACGGCTGAGCCTGGTAGCGCCGTCAGCGGCTACGGCTGGAACGGCTTCTTGGCCAGCATCACATCGCTGCCAAGGAAGGGTTCGAGGAACGGCCCGAAGTTGGGGCCGCGGCGCAGGCCGAGACCACCATCGACCGCAATCGACACACCGGTGATCCAGCGCGCATCGGGACCGAGCAGGAACCGCACCAACCCGGCCACGTCCTGGGGCTCGCCGACGCCTCCCATGGGGGTGTTGTCGGTGTAGCTGCGGTACACGTCGCTGTCGCGCGGGATGGCCTCCATCAACTCGGTGGCGATGAAGCCGGGACGCACCGAGTTGTAGCGCACGTTCACCGAACCGTATTCGTCGGCGGCATTGCGCATCATCTGCTCGATGCCGGCCTTCGACACGGTGTAGGCGCCGAAGTATGGATGGGTGACGTAGCCGGCGATGGACGACATGCCCACGAACGAGCCGCCACCGGCGGCGACCATGTGTGCCACCGTGTGCTTCACGCACAGCATCGTGCCCAACACGTTGAGGTGCAAGGTGTCGAGGAACTGCTTGGTGTCCTGCAGGTGGTAGGGCCCGAGCCCGGCGGAGCCACCGGCGTTGGCGAGGCAGCCGTTCAGCGCACCGGTTGGCTGCAGTGCCGTTGCAACGATGCGCTGGACATCGTCTTCGTTGGTGACGTCGCCGACGGCGAACTGCACGCTGCCACCGTGACCACTGCCCGCTGCTGCCGCGGCGATGGTGCTGGCCGCTGCGGCCAATGAGGCTTCGGTGCGCCCGCAGATGGTGACGGCAGCGCCGTCGGCCGCCAGTCGCTCGGCGCAGGCGCGCCCGATCCCGGTGCCTCCGCCTGTGATCAGGACTGCGTACCCCTCGAGTCCGCCCGTGGGCGATGTCTGTGTGCTCATGGTGGCGACGGTAGCGGGCGCGTTTGCTCGGACGTGATACGAAAGCAGCGAGGGGTTCGGGACAACGCGGTTCGAATCTGCCCATCGACTACGAGGAGACAGACGTGAGCAACAACTGGGGACGCTGGGGCGACGATGATCAGCGCGGTGCCTTGAACCTGATCACGCCCGAGGCCGTGCGTGCGGCCGCCCAGCGACGGGTCACCGGCAAGGTGTACTCGCTGGCCATCCAACTCAGCCAGGCAACGGTGCCCGCCGTCCACGACCGCCCAGCCCCCGAGCGCTACACGCTCTCGACCCTGGACGACATCGGGCGGGTGCCGCCCTTCTTCGAGATCGGTGAGGGCGTGGGTGCCAACGAGGACGTGTTGGTGATGCCGAGCCACATCGGCACGCACATGGATGCGTTGTGCCATGTCACCTCGGAGTCCACGCTCTACAACGGTTACCCGGCATCGTCGTTCACGCCCCGCGGCGGTGCCTCGAAGTGTGGCATCGAGCAGACCGGTAGCTTCGCCGGCCCGGCCAAGCTGCTCGATGTGGCCGGCTACGTGACGAACCATGTCAACCCAGAGGGCCTCGTGGCCGGTCAGGTCATCGACGCTGCGTTGTTGGAGGCGTGTCGTGCTGCACAGGGCACCAGCATCGAACCGGGCGACATGTTGCTGGTGCGCACCGGCTGGATCGAGCACCGCAACAAGCACCTCCCGCCAGCACAGGCCTGGCTGCAGGCCGGCCTCGGCCTCGATGCGGTCTCGTTCATCCGCGACCACAGCATCAGCGTGGTGGGCACCGACAACTCCGCCGTCGAATCGATCCCCTTCGACCAGAATCGGTTCCTGTGCGTGCACATCGAACTGCTCCAGCAGCTCGGCGTCACCATGATCGAGCACCTGTGGTTGGCCGATCTGGCCGCAGATTCGTGTTACGACGTGTTGCTTGCGGTCGGTGGGCTGTTGGTCACGGGGGCATCGGGCAGCCCGGTGAATCCCATCGCTATTGGCTGAGTCGCTAGGCAACTCGAGTGGGTGGATTTGTGAACCGATTGCATCAACGGTGTTACGGTGCGACCACACGGTGAATCTCGGGGGGGATTTCGATGGGTCGTTTACAGGTACGTTTGTTGGCCATTCCACTGGCACTGGCTCTCCTTGGAACCGCGTGCGGCAAGAGCCGCGATGCGGCGCCGGCCACCACACCGGTGCCGGGCACAGCGGTCACCACGCCGGTCAGTAGCGGCGATGGCGCTGCGCCCACTACGGCCGCCCCGCCCGAACTGCCCATGTTCGGTGATGCGCCGTGGCCGTGTGGGAAGGCCGCCACACCCAATACCGACTCGGGTAGCGAGCCCGGCGTCACTCAGGACGCCATCAGCATCGCCAGCGGTGACGATGCCGGCTATGTCGGTTCGCCCGGGCTGAACCACGAGATCACCGATGCAATGAAGGCAATGGTCTCCAAGTGCAACGACCTCGGTGGTATCAACGGCCGCCAGATCACGCTCAACTACTTCGACGCAAAGATCTTCGACGTCGCCACCGCGATGCAGGGCGTCTGTGATGGCAACAATTTCTTTCTCGTCGGCGAGGGTTGGGCCTTCGACAGCCAGCAGGAGGAAGCCCGCCTGAAGTGCCCGATGCCTGCAGTGCCGACCTACTCGGTCAGCGCCGCATTCGCCCACGGCAAGCTCATGTACGACGCCATTCCGAACCCATCCGACGAGATGTCGGCCGGCTTCTTCGAGCAGATGGCCACGTTGTTCCCCGACGCCGTGAAGCATGTCGCCACGCTCGTTGCTGGTTTCTCGGCAACGCAGGAGTCGCGCGACAAGGTGCTGGCCGTTGCCCCCGCTTTCGGGTGGGGCTTCGTCGATGCCAAGCTCGAGTACAACGCAGCCGGTGAAGCCGACTGGACTCCGTTCGTCAAGCAGATCAAGGATTCCGGCGCCACGATGGTGTACTGGTCAGGCACCTGTCTGCCGCACCTGCAGCTGTTCGCCCAGACCGCCAAGGCCAACGGGCTGGACCTGCCGATCATTACCGATGCCAACCACTACGCAACGGAATGCGCTGCGGTGAACACCGACGGCTCGATGAACAACGTGTACGTGCGGTTGACCTCGGTGCCGTTCGAGGAGGCATCCACGAACAAGGCAACCCAGGACTTCATCGACCTGCTCAAGGAAAACGGTGGCGACGTTGCGCTGCTCGGAACCCAGACCGCATCGTCGTTCCTGTTGTGGGCCACGGCATCGCAGGCGTGCGGCGCAGAGCTCACTCGGGCGTGCGTGCTGGCGAACCTGGCCAAGACCACATCGTGGACCGGGCATGGGTTGCACGCCGAGGACAACCCCGGCCAAAACCACCCCTCGTCCTGCAACGCCGTGCTGAAGATAGAGGGCACCGGGTACAAGCGGGTCACACCCACCAAGCCGGGCACCTTCGAATGCAAGCCCGAGTGGGTGGCCCGGGTGACGGGCAGCCCTGCGCTCATCGCTGCCAAGCTCGATGCCAACCGCATCTCCCAGCAATTCAGCGGCGGCTGACCGGAAATCTGGCCCATCGGGTGGTCGTTGCCGCACCAAGTTTCCGCATCTGACGGATCGTCAGATACCTGTTATGGTGGCAAATTCAAGTGCGTTTTTTGGGGGGGATCCTTGATGAAGCAGTCTTCTATTCGTTTCGTGGCGGTAGCTGTTGCGCTCACGTTCGTCGTGACAGCGTGTGGCAAGGACCGCAGCAGTACGCCAGCCACGTCGACCGCCGGTACCTCTGTGGCCACCACTCCCGGCACGGGCCCGGCCGACACCACGCCGGTCACCGAGCCCGCCCCAGTGGTGCCCACGTTCGGTGATGCCCCGTGGCCATGCGGCAAGGGCGACGGCGCCAATGCCGACACCGGCACCGAGCCCGGCGTCACCAAGGACGCCATCAGCATCGCCGGTGGCGACGATGCCGGCTACGCCGGTTCGCCCGGCCTCTCGCACGAGGTCACCGATGCCGTGAAGGCGTTGGTCGCCAAGTGCAACGAGCTCGGCGGCATCAACGGTCGCCAGATCACGTTCAACTACTTCGACGCCAAGATCTTCGACGTCGCCACGGCCATGCAGGGTGCGTGCGATGGCAACAACTTCTTCCTCGTCGGCGAAGGCTGGGCATTCGACGGTCAGCAAGAGGAGATCCGCATCGGGTGTCACCTGCCGGCGGTCCCCGCCTACACCGTGAGCGCAGCGTTCGCCCATTCGGCTGATGTGTTCCAGGGTGTCCCCAACCCGTCGGACGAAACGCCTGCCGGCGTGTTCGAACAGGTGGCCACGATCTTCCCGAACGAGGTCAAGAAGGTCGCCACGCTCACCAGCGGCTTCGGCGCCACCGTCGAAACCCGTGACAAGGTCGTTGCCGTGTCCCCGCAGTTCGGTTGGGGCTTCGCCGAGACCACGTTGGAATACAACCCCGCCGGTGAGACCGACTGGACGCCCTTCGTGAAGCAGATCAAGGACTCCGGCGCCACCATGGTGTCGTGGCAGGGTTCGTGCCTGCCTGGTCTGAAGTTGTTTGCAGAGACCGCGAAGGCCAACGGTCTCGATGTACCCATCGTCACCGACGCCAACCACTACACCGCCGAGTGTGCGGCCGCCAACACCAACGGTGCGCTCGACAAGATGTACATCCGCTTCGGCTTCATCCCCTACGAGGAAGCCAGCCTGAACAAGGCCACCCAGGATTACCTCGACCTGCTCAAGGGCCAGGGCGATGCTGCGCTGCTCGGTATGCAGGCCACGTCATCGTTCCTGCTGTGGGCAACGGCCGCCTCGGAGTGCGGTGCCACGCTCACCCGTCAGTGCACGCTCGACAACATGAAGGCCACCCATAGCTGGACCGGCCATGGTCTGCACGCCGAGACCGATCCGGGCGGCAACCACCCGCCGAAGTGCGCCATTCTGCTACACCTCGTCGGTACCACCTACGAGCGGGTCGCGCCGACCAAGCCCGGTACGTTCGAGTGCAAGGACACCTGGATCGCCAAGGTCACGGGAACGCCCGCCCTGATTGCTGCCAAGCTTGATGCGAATCGCATCTCGCAGCAGTTCACGGGCAACTAGGACTCCACGTTGTCTTCTGTCTGTGGGACCGGCTGCAACTGCGGCCGGGCCCACTGACAGTCCGGCCCCATCATGCAGGACTTTCTCGCCTACACCGTCTTGGGTCTCTGCCTCGGATCCGTGTACGCCATTGCAGCAACCGGCCTCGTCGTCACCTACTCCACATCGGGGGTGTTCAATGTGGCCCACGGTGCCGTGGCCACCATGAGCGCGCTCGTGTACTGGCAGCTCCGATTCGGGTGGCATATGGCCACGCCAATCGCGCTGGTGCTCACCATCGTGGTGTTCGCCCCCCTGCTCGGCATGTTCCTGGAGATCTTGGTGATGCGCGGGTTGCGTGGCACCAGCGAGGTCACGCGCCTGGTCACTCCTGTGGCGGTGCTGTTGGCCATCAACGGTGCGGCTACCTGGATCTGGTTCCGCAAGAGCAACCGGGCACTGGTGCCGCAGAAGTTCTTCGGCGAACGGCATATCAATGTGCTCGGGCAAGCGGTGTACTTCCACCAGATCATCGGCGTGGGCTTGTCTGTCCTCATCGCCGGCGCCCTGTTTGTGGTGCTCTATCGCACCCGTCTCGGTGTGACCATGCGGGCAACGGTCGATGATCGCTCGTTGCTCATGCTCAACGGTGGTCGCCCAGATCGCGCAAGCCTTGCCAGTTGGGCGATCGGCGCTGCGCTTGCTGGTCTGGCCGGCGTCCTGCTGTCGCCGCAACTCGGCGCACTGCAGGTGTTCGCACTGACCCTGTTGGTGTTCGATGCCTATCCGGCGGCGGTTGCCGGCCGCTTGCGCAGCGTGCCGCTGACGTACGTGGGTGCCATGGTCCTCGGCCTGTCGAAGCTGTACTTCGACTGGGTGTCCGACGCCGGCCAGCGCTGGCTCGTGCTGCGCAACCTGCGCAACGCCATCCCTGCTGTGCTGTTGTTCGTTGCCCTCCTGTTGCTTCCCCAGGATCGTCTGCGGGGTGCCGTGGTGTCCCGAACCCGCGAGCGGTTCAAGGTGCCCACACTGCGCCAGGCCGTGCTGTGGGGCGTTGTCCTGGTGGCGTGTGTCGCCATGCTGCAGTCGCTCATGTCCGGGTCGGCCGTCATCAGCCTGGCCAACGGCATCTCGCTGTCGCTGCTGGCACTCTCGCTGGTCCTCCTCACCGGGTATGCGGGTGAGATCAACCTGGCCGTGTTCACCTTTGCGGGCATCGCCGTGATCGCAGCCTGGCAGTTCGATGTCGGACCCACCGGTCTGGCCACGAAGCAATCGTTGTCGGTGATGGCCATCTTGTTGGCGGTGTGCGTCTGCGCACTGGTGGGTGGGCTCATCGCCCTGCCCGCACTACGCCTGCGCGGCCTGTACCTGGGCCTGGCCACGTTTGCATTCGGCATCATCGTGTACCAATTGGTGATCCTGCAGATCCAGCCGCTGCACTTCAACCTGTTCGGGTGGAAGTTCACGGTCAACCTCTTCAGCACCGGTTCGCTCACGGTCCCGCGCCCGAACTGGTTCGGCATCGACTTCGGCGGGCAACGGGCCTTCCTCATGTTGATGACGGTCATGTTCGCGATCATCGGGGTCGGGCTCATCGCGCTCCGCCGAAGCGCCTACGGCCGCATGATCGTCGCGATGAAGGACAGCCCAGCGGCATGCGCAACCCTGGGCCTCAACATCACTCGGCTGAAGCTCGGCGTGTTCATGCTGTCGTCGGCCATCGCCGGCCTCGGTGGGCTGATGTGGGCGGCGCAGCGCCGCACCTTGCCGAACAACGCCGACTTCGACGGCTTCGCCAGCCTCACCCTGTTCATGATCGCGGTGGTCGGCGGTATCGGCTACGTCAGCGGTGCGTTGATCGCGGGCATCTTCCTGAGTCTGCTCAGCGTGGTGATGCCCAACATCTTCGCCAAGCTCGGCAGCGACTACCCCTCGCTGCACTGGCTGTTCGTCACCGTGCTCGGCAATTTCACCCATTACGTCGGCCCGGCGATGATCGGCATCGGCCTCGGCAAGAACCCCAGCGGCATCGCGCAACAGGTCATGGACGGCTTCCGGCCGCTGCGTAAGGCGCCGGTCGCGACGGCAGCGTGGGTCGTGTCTTTGGCCGGCCTCTGGCTGTTGACCTGGCGCGGTGTGCTCTCGAACTGGAACTTCGCGCTGATCTGCGTGGTCTCGGTGTTCTTGGTGCCGCGCCTCATCATGTCGGTGTTCGAGGCTCGCTTCGCCGACGAGGAACGGCTCGTCGCCGGCGAGGATCTCGATCTCATCGGTCTCGAGCGCCCCTTCCGCGCCTCGGACCGCCAGGTGCTGGACACTGCGCTCGGGCTTCCGGTCACGGGGGTGCCCCATGCACCTTCTTGAGTGTCGAGGTGTCGGGATGACGTTCGGCGGCGCGGCCGCGCTCAGCGATGTCGGTGTCACCGCCGAAGCCGGAGCCATCACCGGTCTCATCGGCCCCAATGGTGCCGGCAAGACCACGCTGTTCAACTGCATTACCGGGCTCTTGCAGCCCACGTCCGGCGAGATCCTGCTCGATGGACGCGACATCAGTTCGTTGCCCCCGTACAAGCGTTCACGCGCAGGGGTGGCCCGTACCTTCCAGCGGCTCGAGCTGTTCACCTCGCTCACGGTTCGCGACAACATCCGTGTGGCCGGCGAGATTCGTAATCGTTGGAGCAAGACCCGGGTAGATCCCCGCGCCGAGACCGACCACGTGGTTCAGCTGCTCGGGCTGTCAGCGCTCGCCGACCGTGATGTGTCAGAGATCCCCACCGGCATGGCCCGGCGCGTCGAGATGGGCAGGGCGCTGATGACCCGGCCCAAGATCCTGTTGCTCGACGAGCCCGCCTCCGGCCAGGACGAGCAGGAGACCGAGGAGTTCGGCGAGCTGCTGCTGCACCTGTGCGCCGAGGGCACAGCGATCCTGCTCGTGGAGCACGACGTGTCGTTGGTGATGAAGGTGTGCTCGTTCATCCAGGTACTCGACTTCGGGCGCATCATTGCATCGGGCGCCCCGGGCGACATCCAGAGCAACCAGGCAGTGCTCGAGGCCTATCTCGGCGAGGACCATCGGGCATGAGCGAGCCATTGCTCGAACTAGTCGATGTCCGCGCCGGCTATGGCTCGATCGAGGTGTTGCACGGCGTCACCCTCACGGTGCACCGTGGCGAGGTGCTGGCTCTGCTCGGCCCGAACGGTGGCGGCAAGTCCACCAGCCTCAATGTGCTCGCCGGACTGGTGGACATCATGAGCGGCGAGGTCCGCCTTGCGGGCCGACCCGTCACAGGTGTTGGCGCAGACAAGCTCGCCCGACTCGGGGTGTGCACCATTCCCGAGGGCAGGGGCGTGTTCCCCAACCTCACCGTGCGCGAGAACCTGATGATGGCCACCCACACGGGTGCCAAGTTGAGCGATATCGAAGCCATCGCCTACGAGCGGTTCCCACGGTTGGGTGATCGGCGCTCACAACTTGCCGGCACGATGTCGGGCGGCGAGCAGCAGATGTTGGCGATGTCACGTGCGCTGGCCACGAATCCCGCTGTGTTGCTGCTCGACGAACTCTCGATGGGGCTCGCGCCGCTCATCGTCAGCAGCCTGTACGAGATCGTCGCACAGGTCGCCGAGACCGGCGTTTCCGTGCTCGTTGTCGAACAGTTTGCGCGTACTGTGCTCGGCATTGCCGACAGAGCTGCCATCATGCTCAGCGGACGCATCACTCGTGTCGGGCCGCCCGACGAAATCGCAGAAGAACTTTCATCGGCCTACCTCGGCGGAAAGGGACAACCATGACCCAAGATCAGAGCAACGCAGACAACCGAATCGAGCAATTCAAGAATGACATTGCCGAGATGCAGGTGAAGACATCCGGCAAACCAACGGTTGAGAAGGCGAACTCATCGTTCGGCATCGTGCTGATGGTGGCGTCGGTGGTCATCGCCATCGGGTCGTACATCCAGGCGGGTCAGGCCGACAATGCGCTCGACCAGAACGAACTCATCGTGCTCGGTATCGCATGCATCTGTATGGCCATCGTCGGCGCAACGTTGTGGATCCGCACGGCACTGGTGCGGTTCTGGCGATTCTGGATGCTGCGCTCGTTGTACGAGGGCCAGGCGCACCTGGACGAAGTGGTGAAGGCCATCCGCGACCGCGGCTGACCACCCGCCTGGCCAGGGCGATGTCTACCCTCATGCGTGACGGGGTACGTTGACGGCATGGCTACGTATTCCCTCCCCGATCTTGCGTACGACCCCGCTGATCTCGAGCCGCATTTGTCGGCACGAGTGATCGACCTGCATCACGGCAAACACCACGCCTCCTACGTGACGGCAGCAAATACCGCCCTCGAGAAGATCGAGGAGGCAGCGGCGCAGGAGAAATGGGCAGATCTGGTCGGGCTGCAACGAGCGCTGGCGTTCAACCTCGGCGGGCATGTCCTGCACAGCATCTACTGGAAGAACCTGTCGCCGGATGGTGGGGGCGAGCCCACGGGACCGCTACGCACTGCAATCGATGAGACATTCCATGGGTTCGCTGCGTTCAAGGCGCGTTTCGCCCAGATCACCGTCACCATTCAGGGCAGCGGATGGGGCATCCTCGGCTTCGAGCCACTCGGCGGTCGTCTCGTGACCCAGCAACTGCTGACGCACCAGGACAATCAGCTCCTGGGCACCGTGCCACTGTTGGCCATCGATGTGTGGGAACACGCCTACTACCTGCAGTACCAGAACGTGCGCGCCGACTACATGGCGGCGATCTGGAACCTCATCAGTTGGGACGACGTGAGCCGCCGCTATGCCGCGGCGGTTGGAATGTCGCTGTAGGCAGCTGGTCAGCGCAGAATCGGCGAATCGTCGATCATCGTGAAGTCGGGCTCGCGTCGCTCGGCAAAGGCCATGAGCGCCTCGGTGTTGGCCGGTCCACCGAGCAGCACCATGAAGGCATCGTTCTCGCGCTCGCGCGCCGCAGCCAACTCGGCGAGCATCGGCTCGACGATGGTGCGCTTGCATTCGACGAGGGAGTTGATCGGCTTGCTCGCCAACACTGCGGCGTGGCGCATGGTTTCGGCCAGCAACTGATCGGGTGCACATTCGCGCCAGGCAAGGCCCATCTGCACGCACTCGGCGGCGGACAGCCATTCACTGCTCATCAGCGCCCACGTTGCATTTTGGCGGCCGAGTAACCGGGGGAACGTGACGCTGCTCGCCGCCTCGGGTGCCACACCCAACCGCGTGAAGGGGCAGCGCACGCGGGCCTCTGAGGAGATGAACACGAGGTCGGCCAATGCAAGCATGGTCGCGCCGATCCCGAGCGCAAGCCCGTTGACCGCGCAGAGCAACGGCTTTGGGAACGCGATCAACTGATCGACGAATCCGGGGAACCCGTGCCGGCCGTTCACGAACGACCCGCTGTTGCGTTGGGCCATGTCCATCAGGTCGGCCCCCGATGAGAATGCCTGGCCCGCACCGGTGATGACGACCACGGCAATGCCGGGGTCGGTGGCCGCAGCAATCAGCGCATCGGTGGCGGCGTCGTAGAGCGCCTCGTTGAACGCGTTCCTCACCTCGGGCCGATCGAGGGTGAGGACGCGGATGCGGCCCTCGTCGCGGAGCTTGATCATTCGGTGACCTCGATGTTGGTGGTGTGGGCGATGTCGGCGGATGACCGGCCGATGTGGACGCAATAGCTGCCGGGATCGATGCGCCAACCCCGAGGCGATTCCGGGACATCGGTGAACAACCCGATCGGACTCGGGTTCAGGTCGCCGCGATAGGCATTGCCTGGGTCCCAATACGAAAACGATCGGGCATCCAGGGTGAGGGTGACCTCGGTGGTCTCGCCCGGCTCCAGCCAGACCTTCTGGAACGCCTTGAGCTCCTTGAGCGGCCGCACGACAACGGGATCGACGGCACCGACGTAGCACTGCACGACCTCGGCACCGCGCCGGGTGCCGGTGTTGGTCACCTGCACGGACACGTCGATCGTGCCGGCGCCTGTGTGCAGTTGGGCATGCCCGATGGATACCGCAGAGACGGTTGGCGTACCCAGCGCGAACGATGTGTACGACAGCCCGTGCCCGAACGCGAACGAAACGGGGAGCTTGCGGGTCTCGTACCACCGGTAACCCATCAGGACACCCTCGCCGTAGCGCACCTGGCCGTGTTCGCCGGGGAAGTTGCCGAACGAGGGTGTGTGCTCGATGCAGGTGGGAAAGGTGGTGGGTAGTCGGCCCGCAGGGTCGGTGTCGCCGAACAACACCTCAACGAGCGCGTTCGACATCTCCTGACCACCGAACCAGGCCTGCAGGACGGCGGGTGCTTCGACGGCCCAGTCAGTGGTGATCGGGGCTCCGGCGTTGACGACGATGACGGTGTTCGGGTTGGCCCGCGACACCCGCCTGATCAGCTCGGCCTGCCTGCCCGGTAGGTCGAGCGTGTCGCGGTCGTGGCCCTCGGTCTCCCAATCGTTGTTGGTGCCGACGATCACGATCACGGCGTCGGCAGTGGCCGCCGCGGCGACGGCCCGGTCCATCATGTCGGGGTCGGGCACCGGCTTGCAGCCGATCTCAACGCCCTGCATCCACGAGCGTTCGGTGGACACGAACTCGATGTCGAGTTCGTAGCGCTCACCGACGCGCAGCGGGATCTCGGCCGTCAGCTCCTTGCGGGCAAGACCGAAATAGGCGTCACCCCGAGGGGTGGGATGGGTGATGCCATCGAAGATCACGTTGCCATTGATCGACAAGCACGCACTGCCCAACTGCAGCATGCTGATGATGTGTGGTCCCGACTTCGTGGGGGTGAACGACGACGTGGCGCGAAAGGCGATGGGGCCACGCGGCAGCGTCGGATCGATGCCCGGGAGTAGCAAGACCTTGCCGTCATCGAGCGTGGTGCGATGAACGACGTCGCCGTCGCAGTCGTTGCCAGCGAACACCTCGACGAGAAAGCCGGTTCCACCTTGGCCGTTGTCGAGCTGTGTCGCGCTGATCGGGGCAATGGTGCGGTCGATGTCGCAGCCCGGCTCATGCACGATGGTGACGTGCTCGCCCAAGCGAGCGTGGAGCGCTTCGAGTGGAGAGATGCGGTAGTGGGGCTGCAGCTGCGCAGACCCGCCGCCCATGATGCGTGCTCGTTCGGCGTTGGGGCCGATGACCGCAATGGTTCGCAGGTCCGACAACTGCAATGGCAGGACACCCTGGTTCTTCAGTAGCACCATCGACTCGGCTGCGGCCTGGCGGGCCAGGGCTCGGTGCTCGGCTCGGTCGATGGCGATTGGTGGCAGTTCTTCGTCGTCGAGCGCGCCGATACGGTCGAACACCGAGAGCAACCGCGACGCAGCGCCATCGAGCAGGTGCTCGGCCACCAGCCCTTCGTGCACGGCCTGACCGAGCTTGCGGCCGTAGAACCGCGCTGGGCCCGGCATCTCCAGGTCGAGGCCTGCGTCGGCCGCTCCTGCTGCGGTGCCGCCAGCGAACCAGTCGGTGACCACGAACCCCTCGAAGCCCCATTCGCCGCGCAGGATGTCGTGGAGCAACTCGCGATTCTCGGCGTTGTAGCGACCGTTGAGCCGGTTGTACGACGTCATGATGCCCAGTGCGCCACCCTCGCGGACGGCGAGCTCGAAGGGCAGCAGGTAGAGCTCGCGCAGGGCGCGCTCATCAATGACGCTGTCGATGGTCATCCGTTCGAACTCTGCCTCGTTGCCGGCGAAATGCTTCACGGTGGTGGCGACGCCGTGCGACTGCACACCACGCACAAATGCGGCCGCCAGCTTGCCCGTCAGCAGTGGGTCCTCGGAGTACGACTCGAAGTTGCGCCCGGCGAGCGGGGCGCGGTGCAGGTTCACTGTCGGGGCCAACAGCACCCGGCACGCCTTGGTACGCGTCTGATCACCCAGGGCGTCGCCGAGTTGCTCGAGCAGCGCCGGATTCCACGTGGCCCCGAGCGCCGAACCACAGGGAATGTTGAGCGAGCGGACCTGCTCGCCGACCCCTTCGATGAGCGGCCCCCTGGCCCCGGCGGGTCCGTCGCAGACGAACACCTCGGGAATGCCGAGTCGGGCGATGGCAGCAGTGGACCATGTACTGGCACCCGCCGTGAGCGACGCCTTCTCATCGATGGTCATGGAGGCAACGAGCGCCTCGATGTCCCGGCTCACTGCTGATTCCGCGCTGGTCGTTGCATACGCTCAACCTAGTCGGCGTGGTGGTTGTGCGGCCGCGGCGCAGCGCGTTGGCGTTAGCCTCGAACGGGCCCGACCGAGACCCCGACCGTGGTCTCGGCCCGCACTGCGAGGACCCACCCCATGACGCTCTCCCTAGGCATCGACACCGGCGGCACGTATACCGATGCTGTGCTGTTCGACGACCAGCACGGGGTCATTGCCAAGGCCAAGTCGTTGACCACTCGTCACGACTTGGCGATCGGCATCGCCGGAGCGGTGGGAGCCGTGCTGTCCACCGCTGCGGTCCGGGCGTCAGACATTGCGCTGGTGTCGTTGTCCACCACGCTGGCCACCAACGCATTGGTCGAGGGGCGCGGCGGTCGGGTTGCCCTGGTGTTCATTGGCTTCGACGAAGGCGACGCCGACCGTGCCGGCCTGATGCAGGCCCTGCACGGCGATCCGCTCATTCGCGTTGCCGGAGGGCACAACCCGCACGGCGACGCACTCGCCCCGCTCGATGTCGACACGCTGACGCGCGAGGTTGCAACGCATGCGCCCACGGTCACCGGGTTCGCCGTCACCGCACAGTTCGCCACACGCAATCCAGCGCACGAGATCGCTGCGCGCGATCTCATCATTGCCCACACTGGACTGCCGGTGACCTGCGGCCACGAGCTGTCGGCCAAGCTCGACGGGCCGCGCCGCGCACTGACGGGCGTCCTCAACGCTCGTCTCATCGGACTCGTGTCGGGGCTCATCGCTGCGGCGCAGCACATCATGGAACTCCATTCCATTGATGCCCCGTTGATGATGGTTCGCGGCGATGGTGCCCTGATGTCGGCCGGGGTGGCACGCACCCGGCCGATCGAGACCATCCTGTCCGGCCCTGCAGCATCCTTGGTTGGCGCGTCGTATCTCACCGGGGTGGCAGACGCGATCATCTCCGACATCGGGGGTACCACCACCGATGTGGCGATGCTTGCCGGTGGCTCTCCCCGACTCGACGAGCACGGTGCCACCGTTGGTGGATTCCGCACGATGGTCGAGGCCGTGGCGATGACCACGGTGGGTCTAGGTGGCGACAGCGAGGTCGCAGTGTCCACGACCGGTGTCACCGCCGCGCTCGACCTTGGCCCCCGACGCGTCGTGCCGCTGTGCCTGGCGGCGGTTGATCACCACGAACTCGTTCACCGTGTGCTCGACAGCCAGCTTCTGCACGATCTCCCCAGCGAACACGACGCACGCTTTGTGCTTCCCCTGGGCGATGCGGGCGCCAGTGATGTCGGTCTGGACGACGGAGAGGCAGAGCTGCTCGCCCGGGCGATGAAGGGGCCGTCGTCGGTCGCTGCGCTGGTGCGCGGTCACGCCGATGAATCCAGGCTGAATCGTTTGGTGAAGCGCGGCCTGCTCATGCTGTCGGCGTTCACGCCCACCGATGCCTCGCACGTCCTCGGCGAGTATCTGGCCTTCGACCGCAGCGCCGCCGACAAGGGTGCTGCGCTGATGGCCCGCAAGCGATCGGCCATCGGCCGAGCCGTGGCCGACGGACCCCAGGAGTTCTCGCGTTGGGTCATCGACACGCTCGAGCGCCGATCAGCAGAGACGCTGCTCGATGTGGCGCTGGCCCGGGACGGCTTCGAGGGGGCGGGACTGAGCCGCCACCCGCTGCTCGCCGCGTCGCTCGATTGTCGTGCCGGTGTCGTGGCCATCACTGCGGCGCTGTCGGTGCCCGTTATCGGTCTGGGTGCTTCGGCCCAGATGTACTACCCGGCAGTGGCGCGGTTGCTCAGGTCCGAGGGTCTGGTCCCCGCCAACGCCGATGTGGCCAATGCCATCGGTGCTGTTGTCGGCCGGGTCAGAGTGCATGCCGATGTCTACGTGTCGCAGCCCGAACGGGGCCGCTTCCGGGTGCACCATCCTGCATCGTCTGGTGACCATGTCGTGCAGGCCGATGCCATCGCCGCCGCCGAGGCCATGGCGCGTGCCGATGCGATGCGGCACGTGCTCGACGCAGGAGCAGGCGACGCCGAGATCGTGGTGACGCATGTGTTCAACATCGCCCACATCGAGGGTGAGGAGTTCTTCGTCGACGGCACGGTCACGGCCACCGCGTCGGGTCGCCCGGCCCTGTATTAGCCTGCGGAAATGACCATCGACCGCGCAGCCGCCGACAAACTGCTCACCACCACCCGCTCTGTCCGTAAGCGGCTCGACCTCACCCGCCCTGTTGAGCCAGAACTCATCCAGGAGTGCCTCGAGATCGCGATGCAGGCGCCCACGGGTACCAACGCCCAGAACTGGTCGTTCATGGTGATCACCGACCAGGCCAAGCGCAGCGCGATTGCCGACTTCTACCGGCAGGGCACCGCGATCATGAGCGGTTCGGGGTATCCGCCCCCGCTCGAGGATGGCGACCCACGCGAGCACGTGATGCCCAAGGTGATGGAATCGGCCGGCTACCTCGGCGAGATCCTGGATCAGGTGCCGGTGTTCGTGTTGGCGTTGGTGAAGGGTCGCGTCGAGAACGTGCCCATGCTCATCGCCCAGGCCAGCACCTACGGTTCGATCCTGCCAGCGGCATGGAGCTTCATGCTCGCGGCGCGAGCCCGCGGTCTCGGCACGGCGTGGACCACCATCCACCTGTTCTTCGAGACACAGGTTGCCGAACTGCTCGGCATCCCCGCCGACTGGACGCAGGCCGTGTTGTTCCCGGTTGCGTACTACACCGGCGACGACTTCAAGCCGGCGCACCGACTGGCCCCCGAGCAGATGATCCATTGGGATTCGTGGGGCGATCACCACTGATCGCCCGACGCGCCGCAGGATCGGCCGCCTTCGAGGTGGGCTACTTGCGGCCGAACCCGAACAGGTTCTGCGCCACCTTGCGCATCTGGATCTCCTCGGAGCCTTCGGTGATGCGGTAACGGCGATGGTGACGGTAGATGTGCTCGAAGGGCATGTGCCGTGAATAGCCCACGCCGCCGCAGGTCTGCATCGCCCGATCGGCGGCATCGCAGGCCAGGCGGTTGGCGCGGTAGTTGCACATTGCCACCAGGTGGGTGACCTCCATGTGGTGCTTGTTGTCCAGCATGGTGGCCGTGTAGCGAATGAGCTGGCGAAGCATCGCCGCCTCGGTGTGTAGCTCGACCAGTGGAAACTGGATGCCCTGATTGGTGCTCAGCTTCTTGCCCCAGGTGACGCGGCTGTTTGCATATGCAACAGCCTCGTTGATGCAGTACTGCGCAGCACCCAGCGACGATGCCGCCTGGCGGATGCGGTTCTCGTGCACGAAGTGCTGGGCCAGTTCGAGTCCCCGCTCGAGTGGGCCGAACACGGTGTCGGCCCCAACGCGCACATCGGTGAGTGAGACCTCGGCATGATCGGTGGGCATGTTGAATGTCCACCAGAAGAACTCGACCTTGAACCCGGGCGCATCGGTGGGCACGAGGAAGGCGGTGATGCCCTTCGGGTCGCCGTTGGCGCCGCTGGTGCGGGCAAAGATGATGTCGTGGGTTGCGTGGTGCAGCCCGCTGTTCCATCGCTTCATCCCGTTGAGCACCCATTCGTCGCCGTCGCGCACGGCCGTGGTCTCCATGTAGGTGGCGTCGCTGCCGTGATTGGGCTCGGTGAGGCCGAAGGCCAGCCGACGGCTGCCGTCGAGGAAGCCGGGCATCCACTCTGCGATCTGTTCGGGGGTGCCGAAATCGCGCATCATCAGCACGGTGGGAAAGTTGCCGACCACGCTCGACTCGTTCTGCAGGTCGTTGTGCAGCCCGAGGCCCTTTGACGCAAAGTGCTCGCGGATGATGGCCATCGTCAGGTTGCTGACGCCGCGCCCGCCGTACTCGGTCGGTAATGCGAGACGCAGCCAGCCAGCCGCGTCGGCGCGTCGGCGCATCTCGCGCAGCAGATCTTCCCAGTCCTGGCTGGGTGTTCCGCCGTTGTCGAAATCGGTGCGTGCGAACTCGCGGCGATGGTCGAAGAAGCGGATGTTGTCGTCCTGCTGCTCGAGGGGTTTGATCTCGCGCTCGATGAACTCGTCGAGCTGGTCGAGGAGGTCCTGTACGTCTGCCGGGATTTCAAAGTCCATCTGCGCAGAGTACGACCCGCGGTGTCAACCGGGCGCAGTGGGCAACCCGGCGGGTGACGGGGGCTGTGGTGGTGATCGAATCCGGGAATCCACAACGCATGCTGACCGGCGCGAACAGTTGTAGTCAGAGCGCTAGCCGAGGGCGAGTGCGACGGCGTCGGTGCGTCCCGGTGCCAACAACCGGCCGAGCATCAGCACACCGGCGAGCACCAGTCCAGACCCCACGGTGACCGCCCGGAGCGATGTGTGATCGGCGAGCGGGCCCTGGATGAAGAGGCCGATCGGGTACATGGACCCGAGGATGAAGTTGTTCACCGCCATCGCCCTGCCGCGCAGCTCCGATGGTGCCGACTGCTGGGTGACCGTGGAGAAGCTCGACAATGAAGCCATATAGGCGCCACCGGTGAATGCCAGCGCGAAAGCAGCCACGACGATGTTGGGGGAGAGCCCGTACACCACCAACGATGGCACGAGCATGCAGACGGCACCCAGCATGGTTCTGCGCAGGCCGAATCGTGTCGTGAGCGCCCCCATGCCGGCGCCGGCAAAGACCGCTCCAACGCCCTGGGCCGTCACCAACAACGAGGTGCCGCCCTGTCTGGTGTGGAACTGCTTGGTGGCCATCTGTGCGATGAACCCGATGAACGGCGCGGCGATGAAGGTGACCGCAATCATCAGCGGGAGCATCGATCGCACGGCCGGGTTGGACCTCGCGAACTGGATGCCGTCTGTGATGGCGGACAGGATCGGTCGTTTCGTCCGCGGGCTCGCCGGGATGTGCGCCAAGCTGATCGCTACGATCACGGCCAGGAAGCTGACTGCGTTGCACCACAGCGCTGCCGGTACGCCGCCGGCCCAGATGGCCAGCCCCGCTGCGGTGGGTCCCACGATGCGGCCCAGGTTCCATTGCGTGCTGCTCAGCCCGATGGCAGCCACGAGCTCCGATGCAGGAACGAGATCGGGCAGCGTTGCCTGGAACGCTGGGAAGCCAATGGCGTTGGTGCAACCGCCGGCCAGGGCGAACAGCGCAAGGAGCGCCGGCGTGGCATCGCCACGCGCCACCAGCAGGGCGATGGCCCCGGCGATGATCGCCGACAACGCGTTGGTGCAGGTCATGATGGCGCGCCGTGAGAACCGATCGGCCCACGCCCCGGCAAACGGGCTGAGCAAGGCGGTGGGCAGGAACCCGGCGGCGGCAACGATGCCCGACCACGACGCCTTGGAGGTATCGGCCACGTAATAGCTCAGCGCTGTGGTCTCCATCCAGGTGCCCACGTTCGAGACGAGCGCACCGATCCACACCAGCAGAAAGGCGCGATGGCGGAAGGGAGCAAACGAGGTGGACGCCATGGCACAGGCACGCTATCTGCCCGGTCGGCGGCAGGACCTTTGGCCCTAGCGTCAAGTAGGGGTGTCGGCCATAGTTCCTCCATGCGAATGGAGATGGCTCAGGCCGTGGCAGCAATCCGTCCGTCCGACACGCTCGCCGTGCCGCTGGGCCCGGGGGTACCGGGTGGATTCATGCACGCGTTGGGCGAACGTGACGACTTCACGGACCTGCAGATCTTTGGCGCCCTGATGCCCGATCTCTATCAGGTCTTTGTGCGCAGCGGCGTCCACTACCGCAGCGGGTTCTTCGGGCCGGCCGAGCGATTCCTGCGCGACTCGGGGGCGTCGATCGATTTTGTTCCGGCCGACTTCCGCCGGTTCGAACCCGTCCTGCATCACCTCGAGCCGCGCGTCATGGCCACCGCCGCTGCGCTGCCGGTGGACGGTTGGGTCAGCCTGAGCCTGCACGCCGGAGCCAGCGTCAGCGAGCTGCACATGGCCGGGGCAGACCCCAGCCGCGTGCTGTTGGTCGAGGTCAGCGAGAAGTTCCCGCGGACCTATGGTCTCGGGCCGGACCACATGCACCGATTGCACGTCGACGAGATCGACATCCTCGTCGAGACAGACCGTGCGCCATTCGTGATCGAGGAGCTGCCCCCCACGGCCGCAGAGATCGCCATCGCCGAGTACGCCGCGCATTACGTGCACGACGGCAGCACGCTGCAAACCGGTATCGGCGGCATTCCGAACCAGGTGGCCAAGATGTTGGCGATGGGCCCCAACGGCGACTTCGGGGTGCACTCGGAGATGTTCACCACCGGGCTCATGCACCTGCACAAGGCAGGCAAGGTGAGCAACCGCAAGGGTGGCGCGTTCGATGGCATTTCCGTCACCACGTTCGCCGGTGGCACCCCCGAGCTGTACAGCTGGTTGAACGAGAACCACGATGTGCGTTTCCTGCCGGTGCGGATGGTCAACTCGCCGGAATACATCGCCCGCAACCGCTCGATGGTCACGCTCAACGGCGCCCTGGCCATCGACCTCGCTGGTCAGGTGGTGGCCGACACCATCAGCGGTAAGCAGTTCTCGGGTATCGGCGGCCACGAGGATTTCGTCAGCGGTCCGAGCCTGTCTGCCGACGGGCGGAGCCTCATCTGCCTTCCGGCCACATCCACGATCAACGGCGAACTGGTGAGCCGGATCCTGCCGAAGTTGCCGTCGGGGTCGGTGGTCAGCACGCCGCGTCATCAGGTCGATGTCATCATCACCGAGTTCGGGGTGGCAGAGCTACAGGGGCGCACCATCCGTGAGCGTTCGATCGCTCTCGCCCACGTTGCCCATCCCGACGTCCGTGACGACCTGCTTGCCGTGGCGCAGGAGTGGCCGCAGGACTAAGCCAGTTTCAGCGAATACCGGTGTCGCACTGCACCTCAACGGTGGCCGTGGCGCCTGCAACGACGGTGACCTCGACGGCTGGACAGGTGGGGAACAGGTTTGATCCGACGTCGACGGCGACGGTGTATCGACCCGCTGGCACGGTGGCGCTGAACGAGCCGGCCGTATCGATGGCGGCAGTGGCGACGACGCGATCCTGCTGGCGAAGTTCGACGGTGCCCGTGACCGGGCGGGGAGCGCACAACGGGTCACCCGGCCGTTCCACCGGGCATGTGGGGCCGGCCAGCGCGGTGCCGACCACCACGCCGAGCGGGCTGGCGGGGGTACTGGAATTGCCGCATCCGGCGAGGGCCAACGACGCGGCGATTGCCAGGGTGCCTGCTGCGAGGTGCAGTCTGCGGGCGGTGATGCTTGGCATACGCGTCGGCCTCAGTAATGGCTCTGGCAGTACGGCGCCAGGCTGGTGGGGAAGAACAGGTCGGCGCGATGCAGCACCTCGTCAGTGCGGGCGGTCATGCGCCGCCCAGCGACGAGGGCGCTGGGAAGTGTGCCCCCATACAGCAACGCGCTGAACCAGGCGTGCGATGTCACCAGGTCTGGCCGGGTACGCACCCTGCGGCACGATCCACCATCGGGGCCGCCCTCAATGGCCCAACGGGTGCCGTCGACATCCACCACCAACCGGTCGCTGGTGCGGTATGACCGCGCCCCGAAGCAGATCGACGCGTCGCGCACGTTCACCCAGATGCTGTCGTTGAGGTCGGTGGTGCGCAGCGCCCGCTGGTTCTCGAGCAGAAACGGGAGCGGATCATCGAGGGGGATGATCGATGAACGGATCTCGCCGATCAGATCGACGCTGAGCAGGGCATGCCACAGCGCTGCGTGCGCTTCGGTGGTCACGGCGGCGAACTCGATGACCTGCATCGTGTGGGCGGGATGGCCAGCGTTCCATTTCGCCTCAATGCGGTAGATCGCGTAGCCGTCGTCGTGGAGTAGGTAGAACGCAGCGCTGAGGGCACCTTCTGGTCGCTGGCGCCGGGCGAGGACGGCCTCCTCGTGAGCGGGATCGTGGCTGATCTCGCCCGCTCGGCCCCGGCGAAAGCGCTCCCAGATGTCGGCCATCGCGTCGAACGCCGCCTCGCCTTCTGCGTAGCGAACGGTGTTGGGTGCCGGACGGAACTCGGCCCGGATGCCGGTGCGGCGGGGGTCGATGGTGGTCATGCGGATCTGCGCGGCAACGCCGTATTGCAGGTGCTCGTAGATGCTGCCCTCCGATGCCCACAGGCTGGCGAGCGGCTCGCCGCGTTCGTCGATGTCGGCATGCACGGCCTCCACCACCTGACGCATGATGCCCCGACGACGGTGGGTGGCCAGCGTGGACACCCACGTGACGCCGCCCATGGGAACGCACGTCCCGCCCGGGAGAGTGACATCGAACGGATACGAGCCGGCGGTGGACACGATCTCGCCATCATCGACAGCGATGCGGAACCGGGTCATGTCGTGGAAGGGCCGTCGTTCGGCCATTTCCTCGGTCGTGTACGCCACGCCGAAGGCCCGTCCGTCGGCCCGGCAGACGTCCTCCCACTCGTCATCGGTCGGCCTGCGGATCTCGATGCTCATGCAGGGAGTTTGCCATGCCGAACGGTGCCGGCGTCGGGTAGTTTCGGTACATGACAACCGTTTCTTCAGATACCAGCGGCTCCGGTATCGCCCATTTCGGTCAGTACGAACCTGCACGGGTGGTGGCCAGTCTGCGCCAACTGGCCGGGCGCACCGGCGGACCCGAGGGCAGCCGTCGGCTCTGTTGGACCCCCGACTGGCTCGAGGCGCGTGCCCTGCTGCGCGAATCGCTCGCAACGCTGCCGGTCGAGGTGGACATTGACGAAGCGGGCAACCTGTGGTCGTACCTGCGCGGCACCAGCGACGACACCATCGTCGTCGGGTCGCACCTCGACAGTGTGCCCAAGGGTGGGTGGCTGGACGGTGCCTTGGGCGTGATGGCCGGACTCGAACTGCTGCGATCGTTGGCGGCCGAGGGCACTCCGCCCGTCACCGTGGCCCTGGTGGATTGGGCCGACGAAGAAGGCGCCCGATTCGGCCGCAGCCTGTTCGGCGCAGCAGCCGTGGTGGGCTCGCTCGATACGGTCGCCGTCGCCGATCTGGTCGACAAAGAAGGCAATCGTCTCGCTGAGGTCGTTGGCGAACATGGCGTGGACCTGACCAAGATCGACGCAGCGCGCACCCGGTTGAACAACGTGAAGGCCTATCTCGAGGTGCACATCGAGCAGGGCCCGGTGCTCGAGGCCAAGGGCCTGGGTATCTGCACGGTCACGGGCACCAAGGGCATCGAACGCGAGCGCCTGATCTTTCGTGGCCAGGCCGCACACTCGGGCACGATGCCGATGGAGATGCGCCGTGACAGCTTCCTGGCGGCAGCACGGTTCGCTCTGGCGCTGGCCGACATCGGTCGCCGTCACGATGGCGTCACCACGGTGGGGCATGCCCAATGCTGGCCCGGCGTGGTCACCGCAGTGCCGGGCGAGACGCGGGTCACCATGGACATGCGCCACATCAGTCACGAATCACTGGCGGAGATGTTCGCCGAGATGCAGCAGGCGGCCGCCGAGGCAGCTGCGGCCGAAGGGTGCACCGTGGAGTTCGAACACATCTTCCGTATCCCGCCCATGCCGTTCCATCCCCGCTTACTCGATGCTGCCCGCACGAGCGTGCGCGAGGTAGAGGGGCACGATGTAGAACTTCCCAGTGGCGCATTGCACGACGCCAGCGAGATGGCGCGCGAGGTGCCGACGGTGATGATCTTCTCCTCGTCCATCGCCGGGCTGAGCCACACCAAAGAGGAAGACACTCCCGAGGCGCACCTGTTCATGGCGGTCGATGCGTTCAACCGCACGGTCCGGCGCACCATCGATCTCGTCGTGGCGGGTGAGCTGTGAGAATCACCGGCGTACAACACGTCTCCATTGGCGTCAGCGATCTGGATGCCGCCATCGAGTTCTATGCGTTGCTGGGCATGACGGTGGTGCCCACCCGCCCCGATTTCGGTGTCGCCGGAGCCTGGCTGCAAGCCGGCGCCCAACAGGTGCACCTCATCGAGACCGACAAACCCACGCCGGGGATCGAGAACCACTTCGCGCTGATCGTCGACGATCTCGAAGCCTGCCTTGTAGAGCTCGCGCCGCACGGCGTCACGGCGTTCCGGCTGCCGCCTGCCCGTGGCGCGGGCGCACAGGGTTTCATCAACGATCCCAGTGGCAACGTGGTGGAGCTCAACCAGCCCGATTGAACCGGGGGACGAACCCGCGGGTCAGGCGAGTCGCTTCGCCTGCAACAATGCCGTGACCAGTTTGCCGTCGGCCTTGCCCTGCGACGCCTTCATCGCTGCGCCCACCAGAGCGCCCATGGCCTTGTCCTCGCCGCCGCAGTACTTCGCCCACGCAACGGCGTTGTCGGCGATGACCTGATCGACCATGGCCTCGAGCGCCCCGGTATCCATGGCCTCGAAGCCCTTGGACGCAGCGATCGCCGCAGCGTTGCCGCCACCGGCGGCCACGATGTCGGCCAAGACGGTCTTGGCTTGGGTTGCGGTGATGGTTCCAGCGACCTCGAGCAGCGTGAGCCCGGCCAGGTCGGCGGCCGGTACCGATGGTGTCGGGCCGAGATCGGCAAATGCCTCTTTCACGTGCACCAGCGCACGGCCGACATCGCCGCCCGCTGTGGCCACGGCGAGCACGTAGTCGTCCTGCCCGCGCTCGACGACCACCATGATGGCCTCGGCGTCGGCAGCGATGCTGGTTGCTTCGGACAGGCGCGCCCGGCGAGCGCCGGGCAGCATCGGCATTGCGTCACGTACGGCCTGGATCCACTCCTTCGATGGCGCAAGTGGCACCAGGTCGGGCTCGAGGAAGTAGCGGTAGTCGTCGGCGTCTTCCTTGCTGCGCAGGGTGTGCGTGCGGCCGTCGTTCTCGTCCCAGTGACGGGTTTCCTGGCGCACGGTCTCGCCGGCAGCGTTCATGTCGATCTGACGGCGCGCTTCGTATTCGATGGCCCGACCGAGCGAACGGATGCTGTTGACGTTCTTGATTTCGCAGCGTGTGCCGTACGGCGTGCCCGGCTTGTGCACGCTGACGTTCGCGTCGCAGCGCATGCTGCCTTCTTCCATCTTCGCGTCGCTGGCACCGATGGCCACCAAGATGGAGCGCAGTTCGGTCACGTACTGGCGGGCTTCTTCGGCGGTGCGGATGTCGGGCCGGCTGACGATCTCCACCAGCGGCACCCCGGCGCGGTTGAAGTCGATGAGGGAGTAGTCGCTGCCGTGGATGCGCCCGCCGCTGCCACCGAGGTGCGTGCTCTTGCCGGTGTCCTCTTCGAGATGGGCGCGTTCGACGCCGATTCGCTTGCCTCCGGGCAGGGCCAGAAAGCCATCGATGTTGATCGGCTGGTCGTACTGGCTGATCTGGTACGCCTTGGGCATGTCGGGATAGAAGTAGTTCTTGCGATGGAACGTGCTGGGCTGGATGGTGCAGTTCAGTGCCAGACCGATGCGCATTGCCAACTCGACGGCATGTCGGTTGAGTACCGGCAACGCACCGGGCAGGCCGAGCGTGACGGGATCGATGTTGGTGTTGGGCTCGTCACCGAAGCGGTTGGCGCTGGCGCTGAACAGCTTGGTGAGCGTGGCGAGTTCGACATGGACCTCGAGCCCGACGATGAGCTCCCACCCATCGATGAGGATCTCGTTGCCCGTGACGGGGCCTGCGCTATAGATCATGCTGCCGGTGGTTCCCTGCGACACTGCGGCCTGGGAGTTGCTGGTGTCCTGGCTCATTTCGCTGCTCCCATCGCCCGCTCGAGGGCGGCTCCGGCCCGGAACATCTGTGGCTCGCCCAACGTGCCAGCCAGAATCTGCACACCCACCGGCAACCCACCGGCACCGGTGCCGAAGGGAACGCTCATGCCCGGATGCCCGGCGAGGTTGGTGGGGATGGTGTACACGTCGCACAGGTACATCGCGAACGGGTTGTCGCCCTTGGCGCCGAACGGGAATGCAACCGTGGGCGACGTGGGGGTGAGCAGCACGTCGGCCTGTTGATACGCACGGTCGAAATCGTCGGCGATCATGCGGCGCACCTTCAGCGCCTTGCCGTAATAGGCGTCGTAGTAGCCGGCGCTCAGCGCATAGGTGCCGAGCATGATGCGCCGCTTCACTTCTTCGCCGAACCCGGCGGCTCGGGTGACGCCGTACATCGCGTTGGTGTCGGCGGCGTTGACGCGCAGGCCGTAACGCACACCGTCGTAGCGGGCCAGGTTGCTGCTGGCCTCGGCCGGGGCGATGAGGTAGTACGCCGTGAGTCCGTAGCTGAACGCAGGAACCTGCACATCGACGATGGTCGCACCCGCAGCGCGGAGGGCGTCGAACGCTGCCTCGAGCCGTTCGACCACATCGGGGTCGGCGCCCTCGGGGAGGTCGGTGATTCGCCCGACGCGCAGCCCTTCGACACCTTGGTCAAGAGCCGCCATCAGCGATGGCTGGGCGGCCGGGATGCTGGTGGAGTCCATTGGGTCGTGGCCACCGATGACATCGAGCAGCAGAGCGGAATCCTGGACGGTGTTGGTGAACGGCCCGATCTGGTCAAGAGAACTTGCAAAGGCAACGAGTCCGTAGCGGCTCACGTACCCGTAGGTGGGCTTGACGCCGACGACACCGCACAACGCAGCGGGTTGCCGGATGGAGCCGCCGGTGTCGCTGCCCAGGCTGACCGAGGCGAAGCCCGCAGCAACAGCTGCTGCGCTACCGCCGCTGGAACCACCGGGCACGCGGGTGATGTCGTGAGGGTTGCGCGTCGGACCGAAGGCGCTGTTCTCGGTGCTGGAACCCATGGCGAATTCATCGAGGTTGGTCTTGCCGACGGTGACGGCCCCTGCAGCGTTGAGCCGCGAGACCACCGTGGCGTCGTAGGGGGGCTTCCAGCCATCGAGGATCTTTGACGAGCACGTGGTGGGCACGCCGTGGGTGCACATGTTGTCTTTCAGGGCAACCGGCACACCGGCGAGAGGGCCGGGATCGTTGCCTGCAGCGACGGCGGCATCGATGGCAGCGGCCGCAGCGCGTGCCTGATCGGCGAGCACCAGATTGAAGGCATGGATCTCGCCTTCGCGGGTATCGATGCGGGCAAGGTGCTGCTCGAGCACATCGACGGCTTTGAGCTGCCCCGAGCGGACACCGGCGGCGATCTGCACGGCGGTGAGTGCGTTGGTCGGCGTGCTCATGAGTCCAGCCCAAGGATCGGCGGAACGCGGAACCGGCCGTCGTCTGCGTCGGGTGCTGCAGCGAGTACTTCGGTGCGGTCGAGACCGGCAACGATGATGTCCTCGCGGAACACGTTGACCAACGGGTAGGGCTGGTTCATCGGTTGCACGTCGCGCAGATCCAGCGCGTCGATATCGGCAAAATGCTCGAGCATGCCAGCCAACTGTTCGGTGGTGCGCTCGATGGTTTCGGGGTCGAGGTCGAGGCGGGCCAGTTTGGCCACCTTCACGACATCGGCGGTGGTTATCCGTTCAGACACACCCAAGATGCTACGGCCCAAGCAGCCGTGTCGCGACCGTGACGCATCGGTGAGACACCGGTTGGGTCAGCGCCGCCGTTTCGCCAGAACAGTGATCGAGCCGGACAGTGCAACGAACGCTGCGAGGATGCCGACAATGGCGCCGATGCCCACGGTGCCCTCGCCCATGAAGTCCTTGGTGCTCTGTGCTGCGCCGATGCCGATCAGCGAAAAGAACAGCGTGATGACGCTCATCACCACGGCGATGATGGCCACGGCCAGGTTGCGTCCCGCCAGGTACGACGCCAGACCGAGGCCGAACAGTACGGCGCCGAGGAACAACCAGAAGTTGCCCGGTGCGGCGATGACCTCCATCTTCGAGGTGATGAAGTCGTGGCGACCGTTCCAGGTTTCGCCCTGGATCTTGAACCATGGCAGGAACACAGCGAGGCAGAGCACGATGGCGCCACCCATCAGCAGCGATGCGCCGGCTCGCACCTGTGGGCGCAGGGGCTTGCCGGCGACGCCCCCGTCGTGGCCCTGATAGACGGGCGGCGGTGGTACGTGGAGCGCGCTGGGCGGTGGTGGCGGCACGGGCGACTCTGACGGCGACGCGGACGACGGTGGCGGTGGCGGCACAAAGCTCATGTTGCAAGCATGACAGATGGCAGCACCATGCCGGTCGGACCATGCCCGAGTGGGCACCTCGGCCGGTGGCGGGGTGCAGCGTCAGATGGCTTGGAGATGCAACAACAGCGCAGATTCGGGGTTCATCACCGGCATCTGCAAACCAGCGGCCGCGAGGTGACGACCCGACAGGACGATGCCGTCGCGTAGCCACGCCGGTTGTGCCCGTGCGGGGCCGCGCTCGGATTTGTCGTCGGGCAGCGGCACGCGCTCGATGCGGTAGCGGGCATCAGGTTTGAGCCCGGGCAGCCGCAGCGGGTGCGGCGTCAGCGCCATGTCGGTTTGTAGTTGGATGCATGCCACCAGTGCCTCGTTGCGGTCGAGGGCATACACGCCGTGCGCGAGGGATGCGTCGCTGGTGGGGTCGAATCGCACCGTGTCTCCCCCGTGCAGCAGGGGCCGGAACCGTTTGTGCACGGCGATTGCCTCGGCCAGACCGGCTCGTTCGTGGTCGGTGAGTTCGAGCAGGTTCCACTCCACACCGAGGTGGCCGAACAGCGCTGTGGCGGCACGGAAGCTCAACGAATGCCGGCGCCCCGTGGTGTGGCTGCGCGTCGGGCCGATGTGCGCGCCCATGACCTCGGGGGGAACGAACATGGACGCACCGCGCTGGATGCTCTGGCGCTCGAGCGCGTCGTTGCAATCGCTGGTCCAGACGCGGGTTGTGCGGCGAAGGATCTCGTGGTCGATACGCCCACCGCCCGACGAGCAACTCTCGATGTCCACGCCGGGGTGTCGTGCGTGCAGTTCGTTGAGCAGGCGATACAGCGCACGGGTCTGGGCGTGCGTCCCCGCCGCGCCGTCGACCCCGCTGCTCTGCACGTGATCGCGGTTCATGTCCCACTTCATGTAGGCGATCTCGTGGTCGCGCAACAGCGCATCGAGCATGCCGAGCACATGGGCGAACGCCTCGGGATGGGCAAGATTGAGCACCAGTTGGTGCCGGCCCAGAACCGGTTCGTAGCCGGGTGTCACCAGCGCCCAGTCTGGATGGGCGCGGTAGAGGTCGCTGTCGGGGTTGACCATCTCGGGTTCCACCCAGATGCCGAAGTCCATACCGAGGGCGCGTACGTGGTCGATGAGCGGTGTGAGGCCCTGCGGATACACCTCGGGCGAAACGGACCAGTCGCCCAGGCCACGGCGGTCGTCGCGACGCGAACCGAACCAGCCGTCGTCGAGGACGAAGCGTTCAATACCCACACTGGCCGCCGCGTCGGCGAGTTGCTGGAGGCGTTCGGTGCTGTGATCGAAGTACACCGCCTCCCAGGTGTTGAGCAGCACCGGCCGGGGGGCACCGGAGCGGCTGGCGTGGGTGCGCACAGCGCGGTGGAATCCCCAGGAGGCGGGGGTGAGGCCCTCGGGCGAAAACGTGGCGATGAGCTCGGGTGTGGTGTAGCTCTCTGCGGGTTGCAGTGAGATCTCGCCGGGATGGAACAGTTCGCCCATCTGCATGTACCGCCGGCCGTCGGGCAATACCTCGGCGATCGACTGATGGTTGCCGCTCCAGGCCAGGTGGGCGCCCCACACCTCGCCCTGCCATTCGCCGAAACCTGATGTGCCTGCGAACACCAGCGGCACGTGCTCGTGTGAGGTGCGCCCGCGACGGTTCTCGGCCACGTACGCCCCACGGTCGAATGTCGTGCGCCAGGGCTGCAGCTCACGGGTCCATCGACCGGTGAACTGCATCAGCTCACGCGCCTGGCCGGGCAGCGGCAGCGTGATGCTGAGCTGATCCAGGAGATACCGATCGACATCGCTGGTGTTGGTCAGCGTGAGCTGCACCGTGAGTACGTCGGCGAGCGAGAGCACCGACGTGAGCCGCAGTTTGGCGATGGGGTCGTGTGCGACGGCAACGAGCCGCCCGTGGCCGGGCTGAGCGTGCGACTCGTATTCGAAGCGCGGCGCCCATGCGGTACCGCCACGTCGATGCCCGGCCAGGCCGGGTCGACCTGCAAAACCGCTGCCATGTTCGGGCACCAGCGAGATGGGTGCCTCGACATCGAGCATGCCGTGCGCGATGGGGCGCTGGGCGGCAGCGGCCAACAGGTCGAGATCGACATCCGGTCCGAGCGGGGATCCCCAGTGTCGAATGGTCGGGGCCCCCGTAGAGAGATCGATGACGACGCTCGTCTGTTCGCCAGCGAGATGGACCAACACGACTACCCCTTGCCGGCTCCCGTGCGGGGAGTTCCTCAACTTGTTGCTGCACCGCAAGGTAGACGGTCCGGACCGGCCGTGCGATGTTCTGGGGTGACCCGGGGCGCGTCGGGCGCCTGTCGATCGCTCCGGTTGACTCCGGGGCCGGGGCGACGGCAGGCTGGAGCAATGATCACCGAGGGGACTCCCGCGAGCGGCCCTCGTGACGAACGGGTCGATCCGCATCTGGGCACCATCGTGCATGTGGTCGGCTCGCGCCAGGCGCGACCGAACCTGCCGAGCTCGGGTTGCCCGTTCTGCCCGGGTGGCCTCGAGGCCCCCGACCCCTATGACGTGCGTTGGTTCCGCAACCGTTGGCCTGCCATGCCCGGCGATCGGTGCGAGGTGGTGCTGTACACCTCTGAGCACGAGGCAACCTTCTGGTCGCTGGGTGTACCGGGCGTGCGCAAGGTGATCGACCTGTGGGCCGAGCGCTCCATCGAACTTGGCCGTCGTGACGATGTCGAGTTCGTGCTGGTGTTCGAGAACCGTGGTCCCGAGGTCGGCGCGACCATCGCTCATCCCCATGGTCAGATCTACGCGTACGACCATGTGCCCGAACGGCCGCGACGCATCTTCGCCGCCGGCTGGCAGCCCGACCCCAATCCCGGTGATCGTGCCGTGGCAGCGTGCGGTGGGTGGCAGGCGTATGTACCGCACGCGCCCACGTATCCGGTGGCGCTCACGCTGGCGCCGCGCGAACGCGTGCCCAATCTGGCAGCCCTCACCGAACAGGGCCGCGACGACCTGGCCGGATTGCTGGTCGATGTCTTCGAACGACTCGACACGCTGCACGGGCGGGCCCTGCCCTACATGATGTGGCTGATGCAGGCCCCCACCGGCGGCGAATGGGTCGAGCCGTGGTTCCAGATCGAGATCGTGTCACCGTGGCGGTCGGCGGGTGTGCCCCGCTTCATCGCCGCCGCCGAGGTGGCCTGCGGCGAGTTCTTCAATCCTGTGATTCCGGAGGTGCTGGCGGAGCAACTTCGGGGTCTTGCTCCGTAGCGACTTGCGGCATCTCGGCGGCGGTTGTCATGGCAACTTCGGGCGATGGCCGACGCGAGGAGATGGCGATGTACGCACCGGCACCGACCACAGCTGCGAGTGCCACCCATTGGTTGAGGCGCAGGCCGGCAATGTGATGCGCCTCGTCGATACGTAGGCCCTCGACGAAGAAGCGGATGACCCCGTAGCCCATGAGATACATCGCCAACAGGTGGCCAACACGTGGCTTGCTCCGGCGATCGATCAGCAGCAGCAGCCCGCAGAGCGCCACGTTTGCCAGCGATTCGTACAGGAACGTCGGCTGGAACAGCGTGCCCGATGCGTAGAGATGCTTCGTAGCCGGATTGACGGGCAGGTGGTCGTTGTCGATACGAAGGCCCCACGGCAGGGTGGTGGCGCGGCCGTACAGTTCCTGGTTCCACCAGTTGCCCCACCGACCGATGGACTGCGCGAGCGGCAGCGCCGGTGCGGCACAATCGAGTGCCGTTGCAACGGGGACGTTGCGTCGCTTCATCGCCCAGACACCGGCGATGATGCCGAGCAGCAGCCCGCCCGGTATTCCGAGACCGCCCTGCCAGATCTTGGGGATGTCAGAGAGGTGATGCGCGAACTTCGACCAGTCGGTGACCACGTGATAAAGGCGGGCGCCGATGACGCCCCCGATGACACCCCACATGGCGACGGCATTGGCATCGTCACGGGTGCCGATACCGCGTTGTTCGAACCGGCGGCCCATCAGCCAGACGCCGGCGATGATGCCGAGCGCGATCATGAGACCGTAGGCATGGATGCGCAACGGCCCGATGTTCAGTGTGCCGCTCGAAGGGCTGGGCAGGCTGGCGACGATGCCAGACAGGCGGATCACAGTGCGGTCACGCGGTTGGCGAACTTGACCGCCTCGATGTTGATCAGCTCCTTGTCGTAATCCTGCGTGGCAACGTGGAAGCTGCGCTCGAGCGTGATGCGCTCGAGCGGGCCGCCGTAGGCATGGGCGAGGAACTCGGCCTGTGCCGGTTCCACCACGTGGTCCTGCGGCGAGTTCATCAGCAGCATGGGCATGCGCAACGAGTGGTAGTGCGGTGCCACGACGGCGGCACCCTGGGTGAGCATGTTCAAGAGGCAGGGCAGCGGGGTGCCTTCATAGGCGCTCTCGTGAACGTCGGGGTCGGCGATGTCGGATCCGATACCCGGCATGATCACGGTGCCGCCATCGATCATGCCCTGCAGCATGTCCATGACCTCGGGGGGCTGTGGCTGGGTGACCGGATTGATGCAGACGATGCCGGCGATCTCGGGGTGCTGCGTGGCGGCCCACAGGGTGAGCAGGCCACCCATGCTCAGGCCGGCAACCACCACGCTGGTGCAGCGCGCCACCAGACGTTGATAGGCGGCCTCGACCTCGTTGCTCCAGTCTGCCCACCCCGTGGTGAGCATGTCCTCGACGGTGGTGCCATGGCCGGGCAAACGCGGCAGCTCCACGTGGTAGTCGGCGCCAGCGAACGCCTCGGCGAGACCGCGCATCGAGCCCGGGTTGCCGGTGAATCCGTGAATCACGAGCGCGCCGCGCGCGCCGGTGGTTGTGTGCGACCACGCCTCGGCGCCTGGGATGAAAGAGACAGTCATGGGTTCGTTCTATCGCAGATCGCTGCCATTCTGCGAGCAGCGACCCAGATCAGCGACCCAGATCAGCGACCCAGATCAGCGACCCAGATCAGCGACCCAGATCAGCGACCCAGATCAGCGACCCAGATCAGATGTAGGGATCTTCCTTCGAGAGCGGCAGCTCCCACCACTCGAGGGGGTAACCCTGCTGTTCCCATTCCGGGAACGGGTAGATGCAATTCACCGGGCACACCGGCAGGCACTTGTCGCACCCGCTGCAGAGCTCGGGGAGAATGACCACGTCGGCTCCGTGGTTGAAGATGGCGCCGAACTGCGATGGGCAGTGGCGCAGGCACGCATCGCAGTTGATGCATTCGAGCATCTCGATACGAACGGGGGCGTTCTTCCACTTCGGGTGCCGCGCGCGCAGTTCGATTCGTTCAGTGCGAGAGGCGCCCATTGCGGCGAGTGTAGAGCCAGACCGGGGTCAGTTGTTCGGTCGGGTCTGAGCGCCGGCGTTGGCCTCGACCTCGGCCTGCAGGTACGGATGGCGCCGCACGATGACCCCGACGAACGCATCGACCACCTCGGGCTCGAACTGCGAGCCGCTGGCGCTGATGATGTAGGTGAGGGCCTCGGCCTGCGACCACGCGTGCTTGTAGACGCGCTCGCTGGTGAGCGCATCGAACACATCGGCGACGGTGACGATGCGGCCACAGCGGGGAATGTCGGTGCCCTGCAGGCCCGACGGGTAGCCCGTGCCGTCCCATCGTTCGTGATGGTTCAGAGCCACCACGGCGCCGAGTTGGATGAGCGTGGACGTACTGCCGGAAAGGATCTGCGCACCGACGGTGGTGTGCGTCTTCATGATCTCGAACTCGTCGGCGGTGAGTGGTCCGGGCTTCAACAAGATGGCATCGGGCACCGAGACCTTGCCGATGTCGTGCAGGCGTGCGGCGAGTCGGAGCTGCTCGCACCAACCGCGCTCCTCGCGCAGCGCCAGCGCGATGTCGGCGGACAGGTCGCCGACGCGGATGGTGTGCTCGCCGGTGTCGGTGTCACGGAACTCGGCCAGCACGGCCAGACGTTGGAAGGCCTCGAGTTGGTATTCCTCGAGTTCGTGGGTGCGGCCTCGAACGAGGGCCTCGAGTTCGCTGGTGCGCAGGCGCAGGATCTCGGCCTGTTGGCGGGCGTGCTCGGTGTCGTGGGCGATCTGCAGGGTCTTGATGCGCAGGTCGGTGCCCTCGTTGAAGAGGCTCTGGTGCAGGTCGAACCGGGCCTCTTGGTGCTCGAGCGCCTCTTCGAAGCGGCCCAGCTGGCGGTAGACCCTGCTGAGCAGCTCGTGGATGGTGAGCTCGAGCGAGCGCAAGTTGGTTGCCCTGGCGACATCGAGCGCAACCGCCAGGTCGGCCTCGGCGCCGATGAGTTCGCCCTGGCCGAGGTATGACTTGCCTCGCGCGACGCGCACGGCGATGACGCTGGTAGGCGTGGGTGCCGTGCCGCGCCGGGTGCGATCATCGAGGATGCTCAGTGCCTCGTCGAAGCATTGCGCGGCGCGGGCGAGATCGTGCAGGCTCGCGTAGGCCTCGCCAAGGTTGGCGAGCACGTCGGGTATGAAGCTGGGTGCGTGTGCCCGGGAGAGCTCGAGTGCCGATTCGCCCAGACTGGCCGCCAGGAAATACTCGTGGCGCTGAGCGCGGAGCTCGGCCATATTGGTGAGCGTGATGGCGTCGACATCGGGCCGGGCGAGTTGGCGGTTCGCTGTGAGCGCAGCCTCGTAGGTGACGATGGCGCGGTCGGTGTCACCGAGTGAATGATGGATGGACGCAACCGTGTTGAGCAGGTTGCCCTCGTCGACACGGTGATCGGTGGTGCGGTACTGCTCGAGCGCCCGCAGACAACAGGCGAGGGCTTCGCTGTGGTTGCCAGCGTTGAAGTGCACGATGCCCATCAGGTTGAGCGCACACACCTCGGTCACTGCGGCGCCGGCCTTGCGGGCGAGGTCGCGTGCACCGACGGCCACGCCGAAGGCTTCGTCGGCATGCCCGCCGTAGTAGGCCAGGCTGGCCAGGCGGTAGAGGGCCTCGGCCTCGTCGGCATCGTCGCCCAGGGCGTGGGCGAGCACACGGGCCTGCTGCACCAGGGAGCGTCCGAGGGCGGGATCGTCCTGTTCGATGCCCTTGGCCCGGTCGAGCAGGTCGCGAACGGTATCGGGAGTGGCGTGCGGGTGGACTGTCGTGACGTCAAGCGTCATCCCGCACCTCCTTCCCGTAACACACGTTGCGCGTTCCGAAGCTCAAGATCAGGCGCGGTACCTGATACAGGTTTGCAGAATAATCAAAATTGGAAATCGGTACAGGGATAGCGGTTGATCTTTGCTCAAGCTTGACAATGGTTCGTGCAAATCCACGCACCGTGGTCGTGGGCCGCACAGCATCGCCACATTCTTGACGGAGACCGAGCATGGCGTGCATCGCCCCGAAACTCATCGTGTGTCGAGGACCTAGATTGAGCGCGGGTGAACGCGCTCCACTATCTCCAAACTCAACCTCGCGGGCGATCGGCGTGATCCGTTACCGCGGCGCCGGGCGGTCTGTGGAGCGGTCTGCCCTGACGGCCGCATTGCCCATCATCGCGATCATTCCGATGTGGCTGTTGTCGCTCGCTGTGTTCTGGCTACCGATTCGCGAATGGTGGCGAGTGCCGTACTGGTTGTTCGCCTGCCTGCATCTGGGCGCCGTGGTGGTGATGTTCTGGAGGCCGTTGCAGAACGTGTTGGTCATGCGGATGCTGGGTGCGCACCGCGCCACCGTCGAACAGTCGCGCCGGCTCGAGCCGGCCTGGCGAAGCGTGGCCCAACAGCTGGGCATCCCGCCGCATCGGTTCGCTCTTGCGGTGCTTCCATCCGACGAACTCAATGCGTTTGCGTGCGGAGGCAGCCTGCTGGTGGTCACGTCGTATGCCATCGACGCGCTGCCGCGCGACGAGATGACCGGTGTGCTCGCGCACGAGATCGCCCATCATCTGGGTTTCCACACCGTGGCGCTCACGCTGCGCCAATGGTTGAGCCTGCCCATCTTCGTGCTCGCCCGGGTGGGGTTCTTCCTCCAGAACGTCGCGGTGGCCGCCACCCGCAGCTTCGCCAGTCATTCCCCGCTGCTCACGGCGGTGGGTCGGTTGGTCAGCGGAGTGCTCAATGCAGTCGCTTGGGTGTTCCTGGCTGCGCTGTTGCTCAGCAACAGGATTGCCAATCGCATCGGCAAGGGTGCCGAGTTCGAGGCCGACCGACGGGCGGTCGAGATGGGTTTCGGGCGCGAGCTTGCGACAGCACTGCGTCGCGTTGCTTCCACGCAAACGAACAATGAGGGCCTTTCGCTTCGCGACGAACTGTTGGTGACGCATCCATCGCCGCGCAGCCGGGTGGCGCGTATCGAAGCGTTACGACGCCGGGAGGCAAACCGCAGGCGCTCGCTCGGATAGCCCGCGCGGAGTTGTTCAGTGGGCGGTGCCGATGGGGGCCACCACGGCGCGTAGCACCGAGATCAGATCGCCGGGAGCGATCTCGATGTCGAACCCGCGCTTACCGCCGCTGACGAAGATGGTGTCGAACAGCAGACAGGTCTCATCGATGACCGTGGGGAGCACCTTGCGCTGGCCGAAGGGACTGATTCCTCCGACCACGTATCCGGTGAGGCGTTGCGCCACGACCGGGTCGCACATCTCTGCCCGCTTCGCGCCGACGGCCGATGCAAGCTCCTTCAGCGACAGCTGGCCACTGACCGGCACGATGCCAACGGCCGTGGTTGCCGATGCAACTCCCGGCACCGTTGCGGCACCATCGAGCGCAGCGAGCAGGGTCTTGAAGACGCGGTTCTCGTCGACGCCGAGTGCCTCGGCGGCTGCCTTACCGTAGTGGCGCTCGCCAGGGTCGTGTCCGAACTCGTGCACGCTGAAGGCCACGCCGGCCTGTTGCAGCAGCACGGTCGCCGGGGTTGCTCCCTTGGCCCCCGCCTTCGGGCCGGAGGCGGCGACGGGTTTCATGTGTTTGACCTCGGTGCCTGGCGTGCCGCTGATGTCACAGTTCCCAACGTAGCGAACGTCGCATCTATGGTGCGCTCATGAGCCATCCCATGGACGACATCGGCATCATCGATCTGATGATCGGGTTCCCCAAGCGCACTGCGGGTGACCACTATCAGTTCCTGGCCGGAGCGGTGAAGGACGCCGAGTCGAAAGTGATGACGATGCCCGCCCAGTACATGTTCACCGAGGTGCCCGGTGATGTCGACGAGCAGACCGACACGGTGGCGATGCTGCTCGCCGACATGGACCGCTGCGGTGTGGCGAGGGGCATGGTGCACATGGGCTCGGACGAATCCGTGAAGGCGCTCCTTGCACATCCGGATCGCATCATCCCATGCGTGGATGCCGACCCCAACGACATCGGTGGAGCGATCCGCCGTATCCGCACTGCACATGCCGAATGGGGGATCAAGGCCGTCACCTCGTTCCCCTCGGGTTGCCTGCCGCAGGTGGCGGTCAGCGATGCCCGCTATTACCCGCTGTACGCAACGTGTGTCGACCTCGACATCCCGATGATCATCAACGCCGGTGTCCCCGGGCCGCGTGTGCCCATGCTCTGCCAGCATGTCGAGCACTTCGATCAGGTCTGCTACGACTTCCCCGATCTGCGCATCGTGATGCGTCATGGCGCCGAGCCGTGGCAGGAACTCGCCGTGAAGTTGATGCTGAAATGGCCGGGTCTCTACTACATGACCAGCGCGTTCGCCCCGAAGTACTTTCCTCGTGAGATCGTGGACTACGCCAACTCCCGAGGCGTCAACAAGGTGCTGTACGCCGGGTACTACCCAATGGGATTGTCGCTCGATCGCATCGTGGCCGAGCTACGCGAGGTGCCGTTCCGCCAGCACGTGTGGCAGCGGTTCCTGCGCGACAACGCTGTTGATGTGTTCAGGCTGTGACGGTAGCCGGGTCGCAGTTGCTGCCACACACGGCCACCACGACGCGCTCGCCGGCCTCGGGCACATAGGCACCCGATCGCAGGGCTGCCAGCGCAGCGGCCCCGCCTGGTTCCACCACGAGGCGGAACTCGTCCCAGAGGGCGCGCTGTGTCGAGCGGATGTCGTCGTCGTGCACCAGGACCGCATCGTCGACGTAGTTGCGCACGATCGACCACGCCACGGCGCCGAGCTGACGCGTGCCGAGCGAGTCGGCAGCCACGCCCGCAACCTCTACCTGTACCGGGGCGCCGTTGAGCCGCGCCGCGTGCAGACAGCAACTCGTGATCGGCTCGACGCTGACCACCCGGCGGCGATCCTGCACCCAGGCTGCCTGACCGGCGATGAACCCGCCGCCACCGGTAGCCACGATGAGCGTGTCGTAGTCGCCGACCTGATCATCGATCTCCATCGACATCGTGCCCTGGCCGGCGACGATGTCGATGTGTTCGAAGGGGTGCACGGCCAACGCACCCGAGGCGAGTTGGCGTTGTACCGCCGCCGTCTGTGCGTCGTCGAAATACCCATCGATCACGTTGACGCGCGCGCCGTACCCGGCGATGCGGTCGCGCTTGATCGCCGGGCTGGTGGATGGCACAAAGATCTCGGCCGGGTAGCCGAGCTGGCCGGCCACGAATGCCAGCGCTGCGCCATGGTTGCCACCCGAGGCAGCGATCACCCCGGCCGAACCGATGCCACCTTGGGCCGCCGCGCTGAGGACCCGATTGAATGCGCCTCGTGTCTTGAACGATCCGGCGTACTGCAGCAGTTCGAGTTTCAGCGTGACGCCGTATGTGAGCCCGAGCTCGCCCGCGCGGGTGGCGATGACTGGCGTGCGCCGCACATGGCCACCGATGCGTTGCATGGCCTCGGCGATGTGCTCGGGACGTACGTCGGGAGGGGGCGACTCGCCGCGCTGCAGGGTGGTTGGCACAGGGCGAAAGGCTAATCGTGGGGAACCAACTCAGGAACGTACGCGTGCGATTGCTACCGTGGCGACATGGCCGCTTCGCCCAAGACCCCTGCAGATACCCCGGTTGACATCAAGCCCCGCAGCCGCGACGTCACCGATGGCTACCAGAAGGCGCCGGCACGAGCCATGCTGCGCGCCGTGGGCATGACCGACAACGACTGGGACAAGCCCCAGATCGCGATCGCCAACGCGTGGAACGAGGTGACGCCGTGCAACATGACCCTGCGCAAGCTTGCCGAGCGCGCCAAGGAAGGCGTGCGCAGCGCCGGCGGTTTCCCCATGGAGTTCGGCACCATCACGGTCAGTGACGGCATCAGCATGGGCCACGAGGGCATGCGCGCATCGCTGGTCAGCCGTGAGGTCATCACCGACTCGGTCGAATGCGTCATGCACGCTGAACGGCTCGACGGCTTCGTCGGTCTTGCGGGTTGCGACAAGAGCATCCCGGCCATGCTCATGGCGGCGGCGCGGCTCGATCTGCCCAGTGTGTTCGTGTACAACGGCAGCATCCTGCCCGGCAACCACAACGGCGTGGCGCTTGATATCACCAGCGTGTTCGAGGCCGTCGGCGCGTGTGCGATGGGCAAGATCACCGAGGAAGAACTCGGCGAGATCGAACGCAAGGCATGCCCCGGTGAAGGCGCCTGCGGCGGCATGTTCACCGCCAACACGATGAGCTCCATTGCCGAGGCACTGGGTATGAGCCTGCCCGGGTCGGCGTCGCCGCCCGCCGTCGATCGCCGCCGCGAGGACGATGCTGTGCTGGCCGGCGAGGCCGTGGTCAACATGCTCCGCCTCGGCATCACACCACGCCAGATCATGACCAAGCAGGCGTTCGAGAACGCCATCGCCGTCACCAGCGCGCTCGGTGGCTCCACCAACGCCGTGCTGCACCTGCTCGCCATCGCCAACGAGGCGGGCGTGGCATTGGAACTCGAGGACTTCAACCGCATCGCTGCCAAGGTGCCCCACATCGCCGACATGAAGCCGGGTGGCAAGTTCCACATGAGCGACCTCGACCGTGTCGGCGGGGTCCCCGTGGTGATGAAGCATCTCCTCGACGCCGGCCTGCTGCACGGCGACGTGATGACGGTGACGGGGCGGACCATGGCCGAGAACCTGGCCCTCATCGATCCGCCAGCACCCGATGGAGTGGTCGTGTACCCGCTCGACCAGCCGCTGCACGCCGAGGGTGGCATCAACATCCTCACCGGTTCGCTGGCGCCGAAGGGTTCGGTCGTCAAGGTTGCCGGCCTCAGCGCAGACCAGATGCTGTTCGAGGGCGAGGCCCGCGTGTTCGACGGCGAGGACGGCGCCATGGCAGCCATCCTCAACGGCTCCATGCAGCCCGGCACCGTCATCGTCATCCGCTACGAGGGCCCCAAGGGCGGCCCCGGTATGCGCGAGATGCTCGCCATCACCGGAGCGCTCAAGGGTGCTGGACGCGGCGCTGACTGTGCGCTCGTCACCGACGGTCGTTTCAGCGGCGGCACCTGGGGCTTCTGCATCGGTCACGTCGCCCCCGAAGCCGTTGATGGTGGCCCCATTGCGTTCGTGCGCGACGGCGATCGCATCCGCGTCGATGTGCGCAGTCTCACCCTTGACCTGCTGGTGTCCGACACCGAACTCGCCGAGCGCCGCAAGGGTTGGGTGCCGAACAAGTCGCCCTACACCAGCGGGGTGCTGGGCAAGTACGCCAAGTTGGTGCAGGGCGCCGAGACCGGCGCCATCACGAACACCCTGTAAATCGCTCGGCACGCTGTAAGTCGCTCGATGCGGTCCGGCCGCGTCAAGCTGTGGCATGACAACAAACGTTGAAGGGCATGCCGGCGAGCAAGCAATCGCGGCGATGTTGGGTTTCGGCACCGATGTGATGTTCACGTTGAACGGTGGCCACATCTGGCCGCTGTACGACGCGGCGCGCAACCAGGGCATGCGCGTGGTCGACGTGCGCCACGAACAGACCGCCACCTTCGCAGCCGAGGCCTACGCGAAGCTGACGCGGCGCCCCGGCCTTGCCGCGCTCACTGCCGGACCGGGCATCACCAACGGGGTGTCGGCCATTACCTCGGCGTACTTCAACGGCTCGCCGCTGGTGGTCCTGGGCGGGCGTGCCCCCGAGGGTCGCTGGGGCTCGGGGTCGTTGCAGGAGATGGATCATGTGCCGGTGGTGCAATCGATCACCAAGTCGGCCGGCACCGTGAAGGACGCATCGCAGGCCGGCGAGCTGGTGCATGCGGCCGCCCGGCTGTCGCTCACACCGCACCGCGGGCCGACGTTTCTCGACTTCCCGCTCGACGTGTTCGGTCCGGCTGCGGGCACTGTGCCCGATGTTGACGTATGCGTCGGCAAGGGCCGGGCACCCGACGACGACGAGGTCGCCGCGCTGGTGGCCATGATCGCGGCCGCCGAACGGCCGGCGTTCATCGTGGGTAGCGATGTCTACTGGGACGGTGCGTGGGACGAACTACGCGCGGCAGTCGAGCACCTGCGCGTGCCGTGCTTCTTCAACGGACTCGGTCGCGGTATGTTGCCGGCATCGCACGAGCTGGCGTTCCTGCGCACCCGTGGCGTGTTGAAACAGCGTGCCGATCTGGTGGTGGTGCTCGGCACACCACTGGACTTCCGTCTGGGCTTCGGCCGGTTCGGCAACGCTCAGGTGGCCCATGTGGTCGACAGCGATGCGCAGCGCGCCCAGCACGTGAGCGTGCCCACCGCTGCCGGCGATACGGCCCTGATTCTGCGAGCGTTCGCCGACTACTCGGGAGATCGACGCGATCACGAGGACTGGATCGCCGAGCTGCGCACGGCCGAGCGTGCTGGCATTGCGGCCGACGCTGCGCTGCTGGCCGCCGACAGCTCGCCGATCCGGCCGAGCCGCATCTATGGCGAACTCGGCCGCCGCCTGGCCGACGACGCCGTGGTGATCTGTGATGGGGGCGACTTCGCCTCGTATGCGGGCAAGTTCGTGGAGGTGAAGCAGCCCGGCTGTTGGCTCGACACCGGCCCATACGGGTGTCTGGGCAATGGACTCGGCTACGCAACAGCGGCGCGGGTGGTGCGACCGTCGAGCCAGGTGGTGCTGCTACTCGGCGATGGCGCCGCTGGCTTCAGCCTGATGGACGCCGATTCGCTGGTGCGCCACGACCTGCCCGTGGTGATGGTGATGGGCAACAACGGTATGTGGGGTCTGGAGAAGCACCCGATGCAGGCGATCTACGGCTGGGACATGGCCTGCGACCTGCAGCCGGGCTGCCGGTACGACGAGGTCGTGCGCGCGCTCGGTGGCGCAGGCGAACTGGTCACTGACGCCGCCCAGATCGGACCGGCCATGGACCGGGCATTTGCATCCGGAGTGCCGTATCTCGTGAACATCGTCACCGATCCTGCTGACGAGTACCCCAGGACGTCGAACCTGGGCTGACTCCGCTCCGCCGCTCGGCCGCTGACTCCGCTCCGCCGCTCGATTCAGTTGTCGCGGGCGAGGTACCAGCGGGTGATGCCGCGCCAACCCATGATGAACGCGCACAGGGCGGCGGTCGCAACGATGATGAACGGTGTGGCGGTGCCGCGGTCGAACACGAAGCGGCGCAGTAGCAGCCCCACGATCACGGTGCTGAGCCAGATGATGGCGCCGGTGGCGTTGCTGAGCGGGTTCGCCCACGCGCGTGCCACCAGCCAGCCGACGGCGACCGCGATGAGGAACGGCGCTGCCACCTTGGCGGCACCGACGAAGACGTTGCCGGTTTCATCGTGGGTGCGGCGCCCGATGGCCACAAAGACGATGACCGCAAGCAGGTCGGCGGCAAAGGGCAGCAGCGACCGGCGGTTGGTGAGGGCCGCCATCATTCGTGCATCAGGTATCCGCCGAGCTTGCCGCGGAAGAACAGCAGCGGTTTCGGGTCGTCGTCGGTGTGGCTCATGGCCACCACCCGGCCGAGCACGAAGTAGTGATCGCCCATTTCGTGGACGGCTTCGGTCTCGCAGTCGATCCAGGCAATGGCGTCGTCGAGGACGGGTGATCCCGACACGCCGGGGTGCCAGGCAACATCGGCGAAACGATCATCGACGCCCTTCTTCGCGAAGCGCCAACATTCAGCACCCTGATGGGCGCCGAGGATGTTCACGCAGAAACGTCCCGACGGTGCCATCGCTGCCCACGTGTCGCTGTTGACCTGCGGCAGGAAGCCCACCAGCGGTGGATCGAGCGACACCGAGGTGAACGAACCAATGGTGAACCCGGCCGGTTGGTCGCCGGCCATCCCGGTGATGATGGTGACGCCGGTGGGGAAGTGGCCGAGCACCTGGCGGAAGCGGGCCGAATCGAACTCTTCTGCTGAGATAGACATCAGCGGTGACCCTATCCGGTGGCCGTATCCGGTGACATGGTCCGTGCGAAGGTGGAGAGTGATGAGCGAAGCAAAACGACAGTTGCGTACGGACATGCGTCGCCTGCGCGCTGCGATTGCTGACCGTCTGCACCGCTCGGCTGCCCTGGGGGGGCTCGTGGTCGACTCGTTCGGGCCATCTGGGGTTGCGGGGCTGCACGTGCTTGCGTTCGTTGGTGTCGGCGGCGAGCCGGACACCACCGGCCTGCTCGACTCGCTCTGGCAGGGTGGCGCCCTCGTGTACCTGCCCCGCGTGATCGGCGACCACATGGTGGCAGTCCGCCACGACCGGGGCGACCCGTTGGAAGTCGGGGCATATGGCATTCCTGCACCCATCGGCGAGGCCTGCGATCCCACCGTCATCGACGCGGTGGTGGTGCCCGGGCTTGCCTTCACGCTCGATGGTTGCCGGCTCGGTCAGGGCGGAGGCTATTACGACCGGTTCCTGCCGTTGGTGCGCTCCGACTGCGTCACCGTGGGCGTGTGCTTCCGCGAGCAGATCGTTGACTCGATCCCCAACGAGGACCACGACCGCAACATGAGCCGGGTGATCTGCGACGGTGTGTCACAGTGACCACATGGTTTCGCCCTTCACACTCGAACAACTGAACGACGCCGCCCGGCTTGTTGGCCGCTATGTTCCCCCGACCCCACAGTTCGCATGGCCGTTGTTGTCCGATGCAGTGGGTGCCGATGTGTGGGTGAAGCACGAGAACCACACGCCGACGGGGGCTTTCAAGGTACGGGGTGGGCTGGTCTTCGCCGACCGCTACGCACGCGAGCATGTATCGCCGCGCGGGCTCATCAGTGCCACGCGCGGCAATCATGGCCAGAGCCTTGCCTTCGCCGGCCGGGCGTTCGGGCTCGAGGTCACCATCGTGGTGCCGTTCGGCAACAGCCCTGACAAGAACGCAGCGATGCGTGCGTTCGGAGCAACACTGATCGAGCACGGTCACGATTTCCAGGCCGCACGCGAGCACGCCCAGCACCTTGCCGACACGCAGGGCATGCAGATGGTGCCCTCGTTCCATCCCGACCTCGTCCTCGGCGTGGCCACGTACGCCCGGGAGTTCCTGGCGGGGGCTCCCGAGCTGGACACCGTGTACGTGCCCGTGGGATTGGGCTCGGGTATCTGTGCGCACATCGCCGTGCGCGATCTGCTCGGCCTGCGCACCGAGATCGTTGGCGTGGTGGCCGAGAACGCTCCGGCAACAGCGCTGTCGTTCGATGCCGGTCACGCCGTGAGCACCGACACCGCCGACACGTTCATGGATGGCGTGGCGTGTCGCGTGCCTGATCCCGCTGCCATTGACATCATTCTGCGCGGTGCGTCACGCATTGTGCAGGTCAGCGAGGACCTCTGTGCAGCAGCCGTGCGGCTGATGTTCTCGACCACCCACAACATTGCCGAGCCAGCGGGCGCGGTGTCGCTCGCCGGGTTGTTGGCTGAGCGAGATCTGCAGTTGGGCAGGCGCGTCGGCGTCACCCTGTCGGGTGGCAACATGGATGCTCCGTTATTGGCCACGATCTTGGCGGGACATACGCCCCGGCCGTGATCGGGTCCCGAGTGCCCTAGACCTCGGTGACCTCGTCGTAGTACTCGCGGCCGAGGTGGGTGATCTGGTCCTCGTTCATGATCCAGCGCAGCGTGTTCTTCAGCTTGGTGAGCTGGATGAACAGGTCGTGCTCGGGATACAGCCCGGGGGCCACCTGCGGGCTCTTGTAGTAGAAGCTCAGCCACTCCTGGATACCGCCGAGACCGGCCCGCTGGGCCAGGTCGCTGAACAGCACCAGGTCGAGCGCGAGCGGCGCAGCAAGGATGCTGTCGCGGCAGAGGAAGTCGACCTTGATCTGCATGGGGTACCCGAGCCATCCGAAGATGTCGATGTTGTCCCAGCCCTCTTTGTTGTCGCCCCGGGGTGGGTAGTAGTTGATGCTGACCTTGTGGAAGACGTTGCCGTACAGGTCGGGGTTCTTGGCGGGTTCGAGGATGTCCTCGAGCACGCCGAGCTTGGATTCTTCCTTGGTCTTGAAGTTCTCGGGTGCATCGAGCACCTCGCCGTCGCGGTTACCGAGGATGTTCGTGCTGTACCAGCCGGACAGGCCGAGCTGGCGGGCCTTCAGCATGGGGGCGAGCACGGTCTTCATCAGCGTCTGACCGGTCTTGAAGTCCTTGCCGCTGATGGGCACGTTCATGTCGGTGGCGAGCTGGCGCAGCACCGGCGTGTCGACGGCCAGGTTCGGGGCACCGTTTGCAAACGGCACGCCTTCGAGGATGGCGGCGTAGGCGTACAGCATGGATGGAGCGATGGTGGGGTCGTTGGCATCGATGGCTGCCTCGAACGCCTCCAGGTTCATGTGCGCCGGGCCGGGCTCGATGAAGATCTCGGTGCTGGCGCACCAGATCATGACCAGGCGGTCGACCTGCTTCTCGTCGCGGAAGGTGTTGATGTCTTCGCGGATGGCGTTGAGCATGGCGCGCTTGCCGATGTCGCCCTTGGTGTGCTCGCCATCGAGGTTGCGGGCGTACTTGCGCTCGAACGCGGCGGACATGGGGCGGATGTCGCGCAGCGCCTCGGCGATGGCTTCGATGTGCTTGCCGCCCTCGAGCACGCCGGCGCGTGATGCGGCCACATATGCGTCGTCGGGGAAGACGTCCCAGGCGCCCCACACGATGTCTTCGAGCCGGGCGAGCGGTACGAAGTCCTTCACCAGCGGGCTGCGGTTGTCGGTGCGCTTGCCCAGGCGGATGGTGCCCATCTGGGTGAGCGAACCAATCGGCTTGCCCTGGCCGCGCTTGACCAGTTCGACACCGGCGATGAGCGTGGAGGCGACGGCACCGAGACCGACGGTGAGCACACCGAGGCGCCCGGTGGCGGGCTGCACGGTGGGCGAGGGGGGAGTGGTCATAATGCTGTGTCCTCCTGAGATCGCGGCGTGTGACGCGCGATCGAGCGAAATATCTGGATCATCGTAGGCCGACCAGCGTGTTCTCCCGGAAAAGCTGGGTCGAAATCTTTACCGATCATGTTGGCGGCCAGGCGCGCGACAACGCAGTGCCGAGCATGATCACGTGGTTGGCGGCGATCAGATCTTGGGCAAACCAGCGAGGGCTGCCTGGATCGCCTCGGCCGGGTAGTCGTAATCGACGAGGTTGCCGGAGAGGTAGTTGTCGTATGCGGCGAGGTCGAGCATGCCGTGTCCGCACAGTGCCGTGAGGATGACCTTGGTTTCGCCGGTCTCCTTGCAGCGCAGCGCTTCCTCGATGCACGCAGCAAGGGCGTGGGTGGGTTCTGGCGCCGGGATGATGCCCTCGGTGCGGGCAAACTGCACGCCGGCTGCAAAGCAGTCGAGCTGGTTCTTGGACTCGGCCTCGATGAGACCGAGTTCGTAGATGTGCGACACGAGCGGGCTCATCCCGTGGTAGCGCAGGCCGCCGGCATGGATGGTGTCGGGGATGAAATCCTTGCCCAGCGTGTGCATCTTCATCAGCGGGGTCATGCCTGCGGTGTCGCCGAAGTCGTAGGCGTAGACACCCTTGGTCATGCTCGGGCAGGCCGCTGGCTCGACGGCGACGATGCGCGTGTTGCGGCGCCCGGCCAGGTTCTCGGCCAGGAACGGGAACGTGAGCCCGCCGAAATTGCTGCCGCCACCGACGCAGCCGTAGATGACATCGGGGTACTCGCCGGCCTGCTCGAACTGCTTCAGTGCCTCTTGGCCGATCACGGTCTGGTGGAGGAGCACGTGGTTGAGCACCGACCCGAGCGCGTAGCGGGTGTCGGCGCGGGGCGCCGCGACCTCGACGGCCTCGCTGATGGCGATGCCCAGCGAACCGGGGGAATCGGGGTTCTGGGCGAGGATGGCCCGGCCCGAGGCGGTGAGATCGGATGGCGATGGGTGCACCGTTGCACCGAAGACCTCCATCATCAGGCGGCGGTACGGCTTGGCGTCGTAGCTCGCCCGCACCTGCCAGACCTCGCACTCGATGTCGAACTGCGCACAGGCGAAGGCCAACGCCGTGCCCCACTGGCCGGCGCCGGTCTCGGTGGTGAGCTTCTTCACGCCCGCCTTGGCGTTGTAGTACGCCTGCGGCACGGCGGTGTTGGGCTTGTGCGACCCGGCCGGCGAGGTGCCCTCGTACTTGTAGTAGATGTGCGCCGGGGTGCCGAGCGCCTTCTCCAGACGATGGGCACGGTAGAGGGGTGTGGGTCGCCACAGGCGATACACGTCCATCACGGCTTCGGGGATCTCGATGAACGGTTCCATCGACACCTCCTGCATGATCAGGTCCATCGGGAACAGCGGGGCGAAATCGTCGGGACCTGCCGGCTGCAGCGTGCCGGGGTGCAGCGCCGGTGGCGGCGGGCTGGGCAGTGCGGGGACGATGTTCAGCCACGCACGAGGAATGTCGGTTTCGTTGAGGGTGTACTTCGTGGTCATGGCGCGACAGTAGTACGTACCGTTGGCGGCGGGGGAGGCGTGACACACTGGCAGCGTGGGTGAGCAACTGACCGTCGAATCACCGATGCAGGGCACGGCCGTAACGGTGTCCGTCGCGGTGGGCGACACCGTGCGCGCCGGGCAGACCGTCGTGCTGATGGAGAGCATGAAGATGCTCCACGACGTGAAGGTCACCGCCGGCGGCGTGGTGTGCAATGTGCTGATCGCCGAAGGCGTCACCGTGACACCGGGCCAACTGATGCTCGTGATCGACATCGTCGAAGTGGCCGACATCGCCGATGTCGTCGAGGACCAACTCGATCTCAGCCGTATCCGGCCGGACCTCGCCGAGGTGCTTGCGCGCCACGAGGTCGGCTTCGACACGGCCCGTCCCGAGGCCGTGCAGCGCCGGCGCTCGGTGGGTCGGCGCACGGCGCGTGAGAACGTGGCTGACCTCGTCGATCAGGGCAGCTTCGTGGAATACGGCCCGGTGGTGATCGCTGCCCAGCGCCGTCGCCGCCCGGTTGACGAGCTGATCACCCGCACGCCGGCCGACGGCATGGTGGGGGGCATCGGCACTGTGAACGGTCAGGTCTTCAGCGGACATGCGGCGCAGGTGGTGGCCGTGTCGTACGACTACACCGTGCTCGCTGGCACGCAGGGTCAACAGAACCATCGCAAGAAGGACCGGCTGTTCGAGCTCGCCGAACAACTGCGCCTACCCGTGGTGTTCTTCACCGAGGGCGGTGGTGGGCGGCCCGGCGACACCGACGGCGTCGGCGTCAGCGGCCTCGACTGCCTGGCGTTTTTGTGGTTCGCCCAACTCAGCGGGTCGGTACCGCTGGTCGGGGTGAACGCTGGTTACTGCTTTGCCGGGAATGCTGCGATCCTGGGCTGCTGCGACGTCGTGATCGCCACCGAGGACTCCAACATCGGGATGGGTGGTCCGGCCATGATCGAAGGCGGCGGTCTGGGCGTGTTCGCTCCCACCGAGATCGGCCCCATCGATGTGCAACGCGCCAACGGCGTGGTCGACATCGTCGTGCGCGACGAGGCCGAGGCCGTGCGCGTTGCCAAGCAGTACCTGTCGTACTTCCAGGGGCCGGTGCCCACATGGGAACACGGCGATCAGCGGTTGTTGCGCCATGTCATCCCCGAGGACCGCAAGCGTAGTTACGACGTGCGCGCCCTGCTCGACGCGCTGTTCGACACCGGCGCTGTGCTCGAACTCCGCCGCGATTTCGGGCTGGGCATGATCACCGCGTTGGCCCGCATCGAGGGCATGCCCGTGGGGGTCATCGCCAACAATCCCGGTCACCTCGCCGGTGCCATCGACAGCGACGGCGCCGACAAGGCTGCCCGGTTCCTGCAACTCTGCGATGCCTTCGACATCCCGGTCATCTCGCTGTGCGACACCCCGGGGATGATGGTGGGCCCCGACATCGAGCGCGCTGCGCTGGTGCGCCACTGCAGTCGCTTGTTCGTCACCGGCGCCAACCTGACCGTGCCGTACATCACCCTGGTCACGCGCAAGGCCTACGGCCTCGGCGCGCAGGCGATGATGGGGGGCAGCACCAAGGCGCCGCTGGCGACCGTTGCGTGGCCCACGGGCGAGTTCGGCGGTATGGGTCTGGAGGGTGCGGTGCGACTGGGGTACCGCAATGAGCTCGAGGCCGTGTCCGACCCCGTCGAGCGCGAGGCCATGTTCCAGCAGATGGTCGATCGCATGTACCAGCACGGCAAGGCGCTGAATGCCGCCTCGCACTTCGAGATCGACGACGTCATCGATCCGATCGACACCCGCCGTTGGATCGCCACGCTGTTGCGTTCGACCCCGCCATCGCCCGCCTGGTCGGCCAGACCGAAGAAGCGACCGAACATCGACACATGGTGAGGTGCGCGGTGTTCGGGCTCGCTGTGGTTGCAAACGATGTGCCCGCTGTGGCAGAATCGTGGCTGTGAACAGCTCTGCCCCCATTCTCGTAGTAATCACCTAGCGGCAACGGCTTCACGCCGTCTGTGCCGCACGACCTCCCAGCCGGGAGGTCATTTCGTTTTTCGGCCCAGTTTCAGCCGGAACAGTTCGTCAGCTATCTCAGTCCACGCACCAAGAGCCCGACAACAGTCGAGCAGCAACGTCAAGCAGCAATGAGGAGTACCAAGTGAAGATGACCGGGGCGCAAGCCCTCATCAAGGCCCTGGAGATGGAAGGCACCGAAGTCATGTTCGGCCTTCCCGGCGGATGCATCCTGCCCGCCTACGACCCATTGCTCGACAGCAGCATCCGCCACATCCTCGTGCGCCACGAACAGGGCGCCGGGCACATGGCCGAGGGGTATGCCCACGTCACGGGGCGTCCCGGCGTGGCCATGGTCACCAGCGGGCCGGCGGCAACGAACATGGTCACCCCGCTGTGCGATGCCTACATGGACTCCATCCCCATGGTCTGCATCACCGGTCAGGTCTCCACCAGCGCGATCGGCACCGATGCGTTCCAGGAATGCGACACCGTCGGCATCACCCGCAGCGTGACCAAGCACAACGAACTGGTCATGTCAGCGGCTGACCTCCCCATGGCTGTTCGTCAGGCGTTCCACATCGCCACCACCGGTCGCCCCGGTCCCACGTTGATCGACATCCCCAAAGACGTGTTGCAGAACAGCATGGAGTGGCACTGGCCCACCGATGCCGAGGTCATCGACAGCCTGCCCGGGTACCGCCCCACCATGAAGGGCCACCCACGCATGATCAAAGAGGCCGCCCGGCTGATCCTGGAGTCCGAGCGCCCCATCCTGTACGTGGGTGGTGGCGTGCTGAAGGCGCGTGCCGCCGAGGCGCTGCGCGAACTCGCCGAACTCACCCAGATCCATGTGGTCACCACGTTGATGGCCCGCGGTGCATTCCCCGACAGCCACCCACTGTGCCTCGGCATGCCCGGTATGCACGGCACCGCCTCGGCGACCACGGCCATGCAGCGCAGCGATCTGCTGATTGCGCTCGGCGCCCGCTTCGACGACCGCATCACCGGCAAGGTGTCGGAGTTTGCCCAAGAGGCCAAGATCATCCATGTCGACATCGACCCTGCCGAGCAGGGCAAGGTGCGCCGCCCCGATGTGCCGATCGTCGGCGACTGCCGTCTCGTCATCGAGGAAATCGTCAAGGCCATCCGCGACCTGTTGTCCACGGGCAACACTCAGGCCGACACCAGCGTGTGGAAGAGCCGTATCAGCGGCTGGCGCGAGCAGTTCCCGCTGCAGTACGAGCCCAGCGAGCCGGGCGAGGCGTTGAAGCCGCAGTTCTGCCTGGAGGCCCTCCGCGACAGCGCTCCCGAGGACACCATCTTGATCAGCGGCGTTGGTCAGCACCAGATGTGGTCGTCGCAGTACTGGCGTTTCGAGAAGCCCTATACCTGGGTGAACTCCGGCGGCCTCGGCACGATGGGTTTCAGCGTGCCAGCAGCCATTGGCGCCAAGGTCGGGCGCCCCGAGGCCACGGTGTGGGCCATCGATGGCGATGGTTGCTTCCAGATGACCGCCCAGGAACTGGTGACCGCCAGCACCGAACGCATTCCGGTGAAGGTGGCGATCCTCAACAACAGCTATCTCGGCATGGTGCGCCAGTGGCAGGAGATGTTCTACGAGGAGCGCTACAGCGAGGTGTACCTGTCGCCCGACACGCCCGATTTCGTGAAGTGGGCCGAGGCGATGGGTTGCGTGGGTATTCGCGTCGATTCCCCCGAAGAGGTGCAGCCAGCGATCGACAAGGCGAACAGCATCGATGACCGCCCGGTCGTGGTCGACTTCCGCGTCGCCGCGTCGGAGAAGGTGTTCCCGATGGTCCCGGCCGGTTTCGGCAACGACGACCTGCTGCTGCCCCCGTCACAAATGGCCCGCAAGGAGTTCCTGCGATGAGCGTCTCGTCCACACCGAACCAGCCCACCTATCACATCCTGAGCGTGCTGGTGCAGAACCGTCCGGGCGTGCTCGCCCGGGTGTCTGGCCTGTTCGCCCGCCGCGGGTACAACATCTTTTCGTTGGCGGTTGCGCCCACCGAGGACGAGGCGTTCAGTCGCATCACCGTGGTGGTCGACGTGGAGTCCACGCCGCTCGAACAGGTGGTCAAGCAGCTGTTCAAGCTGATCGAGGTCGTCAAGATCAGCGAACTCGACCCCCGTCGCAGCGTCGAGCGTGAACTGCTGCTCGCCACCGTGCGGGTCACTCCCGACAACCGCGGCCAGGTCGTGGAGCTCACGAACATCTTCGAGGGCAAGATCCTTGCCGTCGGTGTCGAGGCGGTCACGGTGAGCCTGGACGGCAATCCGGACAAAATCGACGATTTTGAAGAACTTCTGCGAGGCTATGGCATTGTGGAACTGCAGCGCACCGGTCGGGTGGCGTTGCCCAAATTGGATCGCGAAGCCCGGCTTCGCGCGGTGCAAGGGAAATCAGTCTGATGGCAGCCAAGGTGTATTACGAGGCCGATGCGGATCCGTCGATCATTCGCACCCGCAAGGTGGCCATCATCGGCTACGGGTCGCAGGGTCACGCTCACGCGCTCAACCTCAAAGAATCCGGTGTTCCCGTGGTCGTTGGGCTGCGCGAGGGTTCCAAGAGCAAGGCAAAGGCAGAGGCCGCCGGCCTCACGGTGAAGTCCATCGGTGACGCTGCAAAGTGGGCCGACGTGATCATGCTCACCATGCCCGACACCGAGCAGAAGGAAACGTACGAGACCGAGATCAAAAAGCACCTGAAGAAGGGCAAGGCACTGGTCTTCGCCCACGGCTTCAACATTCGCTTCAAGCGCATTCGTCCCTCGAAGCTCATCGACGTCATCATGATCGCCCCCAAGGGCCCCGGTCACCTGGTGCGGCGCACCTACACCGAGGGCGGCGGCGTGCCCGCCATCATCGCGGTCGAGCAGGACGCCACCGGTCAGGCTCATGCGCTGTCGCTGTCGTATGCCGATGCCATCGGCGCCACGCGCGCTGGCGTGATCGAGACCACGTTCAAGGAAGAGACCGAGACCGACCTGTTCGGCGAGCAGGCCGTGCTGTGCGGCGGCGTCACGTCGTTGGTGCAGGCAGGTTTCGAGACCCTGGTCGAGGCTGGCTACCAGCCCGAGATGGCCTACTTCGAGTGCCTCCACGAGGTGAAGCTCATCGTCGACCTCATGTACGAAGAGGGCATCGCCGGTATGCGCTACTCCATCTCTGACACCGCCGAGTACGGCGACGTCACCCGTGGCCCGCGCATTGTGAACGCCAAGACCAAGCTGGAGATGAAGAAGATCCTCAAGGAGATCCAGAGCGGCAAGTTCGCCAAGGAATGGATCGCCGAGAGCGACTCCGGTCGGGTGCGGTTCAACGAACTGCGTGCCGCCGGTGCCGAGCACCAGATCGAAAAGGTCGGCTCCGAACTGCGTGCCATGATGCCGTTCCTCGGCGCCGGCAAGCAGAAGGTCTCCGACGTCTCCGGAGGCTGAACCCAGCGGTTCTGCTGAACGATTGCACTGCAACTGGCAGTTGATCCGTGCCCTTCGGGGTGCGCATCAACTGCCAGTTGCGCGTGCAGCCTGCCCGGTCGGTCCAGGTCAGGTCAGGCCGGCCAGCGCTGCGCCGATGCGCTGCGCGGTGGCCGCTGCGAGTTCGCCGAAATGTCGGGCGGCAGTTGCGTCGACGCGGGCCCGGGGACCCACCACGGTGACCGATCCAACGGGTGTGCCGTGCTGGTCGAACACGGGGGCGCCGGCCGCAACCGCGTTGGGATAGAGATCGTCGAGCACGAAGAAGCCGGTGCTGCGCACATGCGCAAGGGCCCGTTTGGTGGGGGGCTCGGGTGGCGGCGGAAGCTCGGCGCGGTCGGTGTCGGTGAGGAATGCATCGAATGCAGCGGCTCGGGTGATGGGCACGGCGGTACCGATGGGTACCGTCATGCGCAGGGCGTGAGCGCTGTCGATCGCATCGAGCACGACCATCTGCAGGCCGTCGCGGGCGAACAGCAACACCGTTTCACCCGTCTGCTGTTGCAGCTGCTCCAGGTGCGTACGTGCAGCGTCGCGCAGTCCCGACGTGTACCGCGAGCCGATCTGCAGGGCGCGTGAGGTGATGTGCCATTCGCCGCTGTCGAGTTGGCGGATCCAGCCGGCCTGGCCGAGCGTCAGCAGGATGCGCTGCACAGCGTTCTTGTCGAGACCGACCAACCGAGCCAGAGCCGACACGCCGATGGGTTGCGCCACGGCCAGGGCCTCGACGACGGTGAGCGCATTCTCGACGGATTGGATGGTCTTGACAGCCATAGCGGTTCGCGGCAGACTGTATCACAGAATGATTGTTCGTATCGCCCTGCGATACAGAATGATCCATGCAGCCTTGGGGGTTTCGTGGCCGCTGACGACCGCTACACCGTGATTTCTGCCGACTGCCATGGTGGCGGCGCGCTGCTCGATTACCGCCCGTATCTCGAGCGCCGCTATCACGATGAGTTCGATGCGTGGGCAGCTGGGTACGAGATCGTGTACGAGGACCTGCTCGGCGATCTGGGCAAGCGCAACTGGGATTCGGATCGGCGCCTGGCCGACATGGAGGCCGACGGTGTGGTGGCCGAGGTCATCTACCCCAACACCATCCCGCCGTTTTACCCGCGGTCGTCGCTCACCTTCCAGCCCCCGGCCATCGATGCGGCCGACACGGAGCGCCGCTGGGCCGGGCTGCGCGCCCATAACCGCTGGCTCGCCGATTTCTGTGCGCAGACACCCGGTCGGCGCGCCGGCATTGCCCAGATCTTGTTGCACGACATGGACGCAGCGGTTGCCGAAGTGCGCTGGGCGAAAGCGCACGGGCTCACCGGCGGTGTGCTGCTGCCCGGGGTGCCGCCCGGATGTGGGCAGCCCGAACTGTACGACGGTGCCTATTACGAACCGCTGTGGCAGGTGTGCGAGGAACTGGGTATGCCCGTGAACCACCACGGTGGTAGCGCCAGCCCGACCATGACCGAGGCCATCGAGTCGCCGGTGATCTTCCTGCTCGAGATCACCTGGTTCTCGCACCGTGCGCTCACGCATCTCATCGTGTCGGGCGCTCTCGAACGACACCCCACGATGCAGTTGGTGTTCACCGAGCAGGGCACCGCCTGGATCCCCGACGAGCTCGCCCGGCTCGATTACTTCTTCCACCGCATGCGTACCGCAGTGGGCTCGCAGGAGCATGTGTGGGGCGAGCCGGTGATGAAGCATCTGTCGCTCAGCCCCAGTGAGTACTTTGCGCGGCAGTGCAACGTGGGGGCCAGCTTCATCCGCCCGGCCGAAGTGCCCCTGCGCCACACGGTTGGACTCGACAAGATCATGTGGGGCAGCGATTATCCGCACAAGGAGGCGAGCACGCCGTACACGAACGAGGTGCTGCGCGCCGAGTTCGCAGGGGTGCCCCACGACGAGGTGGCGATGATGCTTGCCGGCAACGCAGCGCGTGTCTACGGTTTCGACCTCGCTGCGCTTGCGCCGATCGCCGCGCGGGTAGGGCCCCGCGTGGCCGACATCGACGTGCCGTTGCTGCCGGGTGATGTGCCGATGGTGGCAGAGAAGTGTCCTGCCCTGGTGGGCTTCGGCGCCCGCTCGTAGACGATACGTTCAGCAACGACCAGTAGGGGGAACAGCAATGGGGAAGATCCGATACGGCGGGCGTACGCCCGACCAACTGCGTAACCGCGAACTCGAGGCCACCTCGGTGGACACGTGGGCCACCACGCTCACGGCCGTGTACGAGACCGACCCCGAGGCCATTGCCGCCGTGCTGCCGCGGCCGCTCACCCCAAGCAGCGAACCGCTGGTGCGCGTGACCTTTGCCTCGGTCGACATCGGCCACGGTCGTGCCCCGTTCGGCGCCGGCACGTTCTCGGTCGAGGCCATGCACGGCAAGATGTTGGGCGGCTACCCGCTGGTGATGCCGATGACCACCGAGCAGGCCGTCGTGGGCGGCCGCGAGACATTCGGCGAACCCAAGAAGTTGGCCGATGTCACGCTCCAGCGCAACGGCGACGACGTGAGCGGGTGGTTCGAGCGCATGGGCGTACGGTTCGTGGAGATCAACGGTCGTGTCACCGGAGAACTTCCGGTCACCCCCGACCGGCGGCGCAGCGACTTCTACTTCAAGTTCCTGCTCGATCCCGCTGGCATGGGCTTCGATGCCGATCCGGCACTGGTGTATTGCCACCGCGACGAAAAGACACGGGCCGTCTGGGGGGTCGACGGCGAGCTTGTGCTGCGCGAGTCGCGCTTCGATCCCGTGGCCGACCTGCCGGTTCGCGCCCTGCGGTTCATGGAGTTCGCCGAACGCTCCAGCAAGCAGCATGGCGAGATCGTCACCAAGGTGCCGGGCGAGTGGATTCGCCCGTTCGTGCACCAGCGTTACGACGACCTCTCGGTCACCGGGGCGGCGGATTGATGCGCACGCTGCAGGATCGAGTTGCGGTGGTCACCGGCGGCGCCGGGGGCCTCGGCAGGGCAATGGGCGAACGGTTCGCCGCAGCCGGGATGCGGGTGGTGCTCGCCGATGTGCAGGCCGAGCCGCTCGAACGCACCGTCAACGAATGCCGTGCCGCCGGCATGGACATCATCGGTGTGCAGACCGACGTCACCAACTACGCGTCGGTCGAGGCGCTGCGCGATGCCACGCTGTCGGCCTTTGGTGCTGTGCACGTGGTGTGCAACAACGCTGGCATTGGCGCCGGCGCCGAGGGCCGCATGTGGGAGCACGAGCTCAACGATTGGAAGTGGGCCATCGGCGTCAACATGATGGGTGTCGTCCACGGCATCAACGCCTTCGTACCGGTGATGCTCGAGCAGGACGACGAGGGCCACGTGGTCAACACGTCATCGGGCAACGGCGGCGTGTCGCCGCTGCCGAGCACTCCGCAGTATGCCGCCACCAAAGCTGCGGTGGTCACCATCACCGAGTGCCTGTACGGGCAGTTGCAGGAGATCGGTGCCAAGGTGAGCGCCTCGGTGCTGTTCCCCGGCCCGCACATCTTGCGCACTGGGCTGTTCGAATCGTGGCGTAGCCGCACCGAGGAGTTTGCCAAGGAGCGGCCGCGCAAGACCCCGTACACCACGGTCGAGGCGCTGGAGGCACAGATGCAGGCCGCTGGTGTCAACATCGCCTACACGCCGGTGGAAGAAGTGGCCGAGCTCGTTGTGGCGGGCCTGTTGGCCAACGAGTTCTGGATGCACCCGCGTAGCGAACGCGGTGACAACCAATTGCTCGCCCGTACCGACTCCATCTTGCATCGCACCAATCCCGCCTATCTTCGCGCCGTACCCGGCTGACCCCGCTCTCCTGAAAGAACAAGCTCATGACCACTGATCCCAATAGCCCGTACGTCATCGTCTCGGCCGATAGCCACGCCGGGTTGCCCACCGAGGACTACCGCGCCTATCTCTCCTCAGCGGTACATCCGCAGTTTGACGAGTTCCTCAGCGAGCGTGCTGCGGCCCTCGAGGCCAGCACCCGACTGGGCGTACGTAACGAGGACTATGCCAAGCAGTGGTTCGAGGAGCACGAAGAGGCCCTGCGCAGCGGCTGGGATGCCGGCCGGCGCGATCTCGAACTCGACGGAGACGGCGTGGCCGGCGAGGTCGTGTTCCCCGATGCCGATGCGGTCGAGAGTCGCACGTGCGTGCCGTTCGGCGCCGGCCTCGGGTTGTCAGGCGACATGGACCCCGTGCTCGGTCTGGCAGGTGCCCAGGCCCACAACCGTTGGCTCGCCGACCTGTGCTCCAACAGCCCCGAGCGCCGTAAGGGCGTTGCCCTGGTGCCCATCACCGCCCCGATGCCCGAGGTGCTCGCCGAGATCCGCCGCATCAAGGCCGATGGCCTCGGCGCCGTGATGATCCCGGCGATGTGGATGAACCAGACGCCCTACCACGACCGCAAGTACGACGCCGTGTGGGCACTGTGCGAGGAGATGGACCTCCCCATCGTCACGCACTCCGGTCCCGCAGCGCGCAGCGAGTACGGCGACCATCTCGGCATCTACGTCACCGAGGTCACGTGGTGGCCGGCGCGCCCGATGTGGTTCATGCTCTGGTCGGGAGTGTTCGAGCGATTCCCCAAGCTGAAGTTCGGCGTCACCGAGGCCGGATGTTGGTGGCTCCCGGCGCTGATGTGGTTCTGGGATCGGCTGTTCCTGGGCCAGAAGGGCACCGAGAAGCTCGGTAAGGATCCGTTCAAGGGCGCGGTCAGCATGCCGCCATCGGAGTACATCGATCGCAACTGCTTCATCGGTGCATCCAACACCAAGCGACGTGAACTGGGCATGCGCTACGAGATCGGCGTCGACAACATCCTGTGGGGCAACGATTTCCCGCATCCAGAGGGCACGTGGCCCCATACCCGCTCGTGGCTGCAGAAGACCTTCCACGACATCCCCATCGACGAGACCCGGCGCATGGTGGGCCTGGCCGCTGCCGAGGTGTACGGGTTCGATCTGGCCGCGCTGCAACCCCACGCCGATCGCATCGGGCCGACGCCACGCGAATTGGGCCAGATCACCGACGACGACCCCACGGGCGCACGCCTGGTTGCCCGCTGGGATGCAACGAAGTCGGTGGGTCGTCACTGGCTGACCGACCACGATTTCCCGTTGCTCGATTTCTGAGTGCGGTCTGCGCGCGACGTTCGCCCACACCAGCGAACCGCCGGTTTCTGCTAATTCCTGATTGATGTTGTCAGGAATTGGCGGCTAGGCTCTGCCGGTCGCCGGATCGTGATCAACACGCCGGGTCCGAGCACACCGAACGCAACAACAAGGAGTCGTCATGAGCAATCCGAACTGGGGTTTCGAGACCCGCCAGATCCACGTTGGTGGCGAGCCCGACCCAACCACTGGCGCTCGCGCCGTGCCCATCTACCAGACCACCAGCTATCAGTTCCGCGACTCCGCCCATGCGGCAAACCTGTTCGCCCTTGCCGAGATCGGCAACATCTACACACGCATCATGAACCCCACGCAGTTGGCGCTCGAGTCGCGCATCAACTCGCTCGAGGGTGGTTGCATGACCGCCGTTGGCCTTCCGGGTGCGCTGGTGGTCGCGTCGGGCCAGGCCGCCGAGACACTGGCTATCCTGACCCTGGTCGAGGCGGGTGGGCACATCGTGGCCTCGCCGTCGCTCTACGGCGGCACGTACAACCTGCTGCATCACACGCTGCCCAAGATGGGTATCCAGGTCACCTTCGTCGACGATCCGCATGATCTCGAGCAGTGGCGCAGTGCCATCCGACCCAACACCAAACTGTTCTACGGCGAGGTCCTGGCCAACCCGAAGAACGACGTGTTCGATATCGAGGGTGTCAGCAAGGTCGCCCATGACAACGGCATCCCGCTGATGGTCGACAACACCGTGCCGACGCCGTACCTCATCCGCCCGTTCGAGTGGGGCGCCGACATCATCGTTCACAGCTTGACCAAGTTCGCCGGTGGCCACGGCACGTCCATCGGCGGCGCCATCATCGACGGCGGCACGTTCGACTATGCCGCCAGCGGCCGGTTCCCGAACATGACCGAGCCGGACCCCAGCTACCACGGCCTGCCCTACTTCCCGGCGCTCGGCCACGGAGCATTCATCATCAAGGCGCGCGTGCAGATCCTGCGCGATCTCGGCTCGGCCATCTCGCCGTTCAACGCGTTCCTCATCCTGCAGGGCCTCGAGACATTGAGCCTGCGCATGGAGCGGCATTTCCAGAACACCGACAAGGTGGCAGCGTTCCTCGCCGGACGCAGCGAGGTCCTCAGCGTCAACTACGCCGGTCTCGCCACCAGCCCGTGGCACGAGCGGGCCAAGAAGTACGGCGGCGGAAAGGGCTACGGCTCTGTCATCGCGTTCGAGATCGCTGGCGGCCGCGAAGCCGGCGTGCGCTTTGTCGAGGCGCTGCAACTGCACAGTCACGTCGCCAACATCGGTGACGTGCGCAGCCTGGTCATCCAGCCGTCCAGCACCACTCACAGCCAGCTCACCGAGCTCGAGCAGGCCAGCTCGGGCGTCACGCCCGGCCTGATCCGTCTCAGCGTGGGCCTCGAGTCCATCGGCGACATCCTCGCCGACCTCGAGTTGGGCTTCGCCGCTGCGGCAGGCTGACCGCTGCCGACGCCGGGCCGCCGACTGACAGCCCTGGAATCCCGTCGTGAATGCTGAGCGCATCACAACCGTGCGCTCAGCATTCACGAAAGCCCGGACGCTGAGCCCGCAGGAGTGAGCGCGGCCCGCCACGACATGCGAACAGGAGCACCATCGTGACCGTCACAAACATCCACAAGGACCTCGAATCCCTGACGATGACCGTCACCGCCGGGTTCGACGCACCCGTCGAGCGCGTTTGGCAGATGTGGTCGAACCCGCGTCTGCTCGAGCGCTGGTGGGGGCCACCCATGTTCCCGGCCACGTTCGTGCAGCATGACCTCAGCCCGGGGGCAGGCGTGACCTACTTCATGACCGGTCCTGACGGCGATCAGTACCACGGATGGTGGCGTGTCATCACCGTGTCGGCTCCGCACGGACTCGCCTTCGAGGACGGCTTCTCCGATGCGGACGGCAATCCGAACCTCGAGATGCCCACGACCATGGGCCGCGTCACGCTGGAGTCCAGCGCCGATGGGGGCACCAGTATGTCCATCGCATCCACCTTCAATTCGCGCGAGCAGATGGAACAACTGGTCGACATGGGCATGGAAGAGGGCCTCGCTGCCGCAGTGGGCCAGATCGACGACCTTTTGGCCGAGTAGCTCGGACGCGGCAGCCCGCCTGTCACGCTGCCCATCGCCCGAGCATCCTCTACTCTCGCCGCTCGAGACAGTAATTTCGCTGTGTGGCACGTCTCGTAGATCATCAGGCAGGCGCATGACCGGCTCGCTGCTGGCTGTCGCCTGGGTGCTGGGAATCCTGCTGGCCTATCGGTTGATCGTGCTCCCCAAGCTCCGTCGCGCTGGCGTGTTCAGCAACCGTCGGAAGGTCGAATACAGCCACCCCTGCTCGACACGGCCCATCGTGCTCCAGGGTGGGCGCACCGCTCGGGTCTCGAAGCAGAGTCGCGCCGCCTGAACGGTGGCTGGGCACCGCTGACCAGCACCTCGGCGTTGGTCAGTGCCCTCAGAAGCCGGCTGCGTCAGCCCTGATCGGGATTCTCGAGGCCCCTCAGGAACGCCTCGAGTTCTGCAGCCAGGTCATCGCCGGTGGTCAGCATCGCCTCGGAACGTTGGTCGAACTGGTGCTCGAGCATGCGTACATAGGAACTGGCCTGTGGGTCCTCGGCAACGGCTTCGTCGTGTAGGGATCGCCAACGTTCGATCTCGCCGGCCAGTTCGACGTGGCCCGTGGGCACGCCGAGGACATGCTCGAGATGACGCAGCAGTGCGGCCGACGACTTGGGGTGTTGGGCGTTACCGAGATAATGGGGCACGCCCACCCGCAACGAGATCGCGGGTATGCCGAGTTTCTCGAGCCGTTCCTGCAGGACCCCGACGACACCGGTGATGCCCTGATACTGCGGTCGGCTGAGACCCAGACGGCGGACCAGCTCGTCGTTGGTGGAACTGCCGACCACGGGTGGGACCCGGCTGTGCGGCACAGCGTCGGCACTCGCCCCGATCGTGACCACGACATCACACGAGAGCCGCAGTGCGAGACTGGAGATGCAGTCGCAGTAGGTACTCCACCGCACGTGGGGCTCGACGCCCGAGAGCACCACGAGGTCATGGCTGCCGCCCAGGTAACGCGACAGGCGGAAATCGTTGGTGGGCCAGCGGATGTTGCGGACTTCGTCGTCGTCAAACCACACCTCGGGGCGTTCCTGGGTGAAGTCGTAGAACGGGTCGGAGTCGATGCTGGCCACTACCGGGGCGACGCGATCGCGCAGCAGCCACTCGAGCGCTGCGGTGGCGGCCGACGATGCGTCGAACCAACCCGTGAGTGCCACGATCATGATCGGTCGGTTCAACGGGGCGAGGCCCTCGGTGTGAGTGGTGAGTACGTCGTCGACCCGCATGATGATCAGTCTTGCAGCACAGCGACGACGTGATCGATACAGCTTGTGAGCGCCACCACATCGGCGGGATCAACAGCGGGGAACATGCCGACGCGTAGTTGGTTGCGGCCCAACTTGCGGTAGCTGTCGGTGTCGACGATGCCGTTGGCGCGCAGCGCAGCGCACACGTCGTTGGCGTCGACGCCGGTGAGGTCGATGGTGCCGACCACCTGCGAACGCTTGCTGGGGTCGATGACGAACGGCGTTGCCCAGTCGCGGGCGTCGGCCCACGAATACAACGCATCCGATGATCGGACACTGCGGCCGTTGGCCCAGGCCAGACCTCCGTTGCGGAGCATCCACTGCAGTTGTTCGTTCAGCATCACCAGGGTGGCGAGTGCCGGCGTGTTGTAGGTCTGGTTCAGCACGCTGTTGTCGAGAGCAATGGCGAGGTCGAGCGAGGCCGGAACCCAACGGTCGCTGGCTCCGATGGAGCGGATGCGCTCGAGTGCCCGGGGAGAGCAGGCGGCCAGCCAGAGGCCACCATCGCTGGCGAAGGATTTCTGCGGGGCGAAGTAGTACACATCGACCTCGGCAGGGTTCCACAGCAGCCCACCGGCGGCCGACGTGGCATCGACCACCACGAGCGAGTCAGCGCTGGCATGGAGGGGCCGCAGCGGCGGCATCATCACGCCAGTGGAGGTCTCGTTGTGGGTCAGGGCATAGACGTCCGCATCGGGGTCGGCCGGCACCACCGGGTGGTCACCCGGCTCGCTGCGGGCGATGGTGGGCTGGTCGAGATGAGGTGCTGCGGAGACGGCCTCGGCGAACTTCGAGGAGAACTCGCCGAACACCGCATGCACGCTGTGCTCACGAATCAGGCCGAAGGTGGCGACGTCCCAGAACACGGTGGAACCGCCATTGCCGAGCACGATCTCCCATCCGTCGGGTAGGTCGAACAGATCGACGAGGCCGGAGCGCACCGCCCCAACGAGGTTCTTCACCGGCGACTGTCGGTGGCTGGTACCGAGCAGGGTGGCTCCGACAGCGGACAGGGCGGAGATCTGCTCGGGGCGTACCTTCGAGGGCCCGCAGCCGAACCGGCCGTCAGCGGGAAGGAGTGCTGACGGAATTGAAATGGAGCGTGGGTCTTTCGCTGTCACTGTGCCAGCATGTCAGCTATGAGTTCGTCTTCCTCCATGGGTTCAGTTACACCACGCCGCGCATCGGCGCGACTCGCAGCTATCGCTGAGTCGGCCACGCTCGCCGTCGACGCGAAAGCAAAGGCGCTGAGGGCCACGGGTGAGAACGTCATCGGTTTTGGGGCGGGCGAACCCGACTTCCCCACGCCTGCCCACATCGTGGAAGCGGCGGTCGAAGCCTGCCGTGACCCGAAGAACCACCGCTACACGCCGGCCGCCGGCCTGCCCGAACTGCGCGATGCCATTGTCGCCAAGACCAAGCGTGACAGCGGTTTCGAGACGACGGCCAACCAGGTGCTGGTCACCTGTGGCGGCAAGCACGCAGTGTTCACGGCGTTTGCTGCACTGTGCGATCCGGGCGACGAGGTCATCCTGCCGGCGCCGTACTGGACCACCTATCCCGAGGCCGTCACCCTGGCCGGCGGTGTGCCGGTGGTCATCGAGACCACCGAAGAAACCGGCTTTCGGGTCACGGTTGAGCAGCTCGAAGCGGCGCTCACGACGCGCACCAAGGTGCTGCTGTTCGTGTCCCCGGACAACCCCAGCGGTGCGGTCTATCCCCCAGAGGAGGTCGAGGCCATCGGCCGCTGGGCGGTCGAGAAGGGCGTCTGGGTGATCACCGACGAGATCTACGAGCACCTCACGTACGGTCCGCACAAGTTTGTCTCGATGCCCACTCTGGTGCCCGATATCGCCGAGCAGTGCATCATCGTGAACGGTGTTGCCAAGACCTACGCCATGACCGGTTGGCGCGTCGGCTGGATGATCGGGCCGAACGATGTGATGAAGGCGGCGATCAACTTCCAGTCGCACGCCACGTCGAACGTCAGCAACGTGGCCCAGCGAGCAGCGATTGCGGCATTGTCCGGCGACCTGTCGGCTGTGCACATGATGCGTGACGCCTTCGAGCGGCGGGGAGGCATCATGCACGGCATGCTCAACGAAATCCCCGGCGTCACATGCATCGAACCACAGGGCGCGTTCTACTGTTTCGCGAACATGAAGGGCCTGCTCGGGAGGCCGCTCAGCGGCCATGTATCGAACAGCACGCTCGAGTTGTCCGAGGTGGTGCTCAGCCAGGCGAAGGTGGCGTTCGTGCCCGGAGAGGCATTCGGCGCGCCGGGCTACGGGCGGTTCTCGTTCGCGATGGGCGATGACGATCTCATCGAGGGCATCCGCCGAATTGGCGAGTTCGCCTCGCGCTGACCCCGCCGCAGCCCCACCCTGGTTCTGGTAGGAGATGTGAGCCGCTCAGGGCGCGGATCTACTGCCAGATTCGAGGTTGTGCGGCTGTTGGGTGCGGCCAGCGATGGCAGCGGCCCGAAGTGCCGACAGCGTGGTGCGGCTGGTGCTGACGTCGGCTGACAGTTGCAGATGCAACAACGTCGGTTCTTGTCGTTGGAGGGCACGTTCGAATGCAGGAGCAAACTGCTCGGTGGCATCGACCGATTCACCGTGCCAGCCGTAGGCCTTGGCGAGGGCAACGAAATCGGGGTTGTACAGATCGCTGCCGCTCACCCGTCCGGGGTATTCGCGCTCTTGGTGCATACGGATGGTGCCGTAGGTGCCGTTGTCGACGACGATGCTGATCAGTCGCTTGGCCCCGTACCCGGTGGCGGTGGCGAGTTCTTGCCCGGTCATCAGGAAGTCGCCATCGCCGGCGATGTTGACGACCGTGCGCTGTGGGTACAGCAGCGCTGCCGCCACGGCGGCGGGCACGCCGTAGCCCATCGCTCCCGACGTGGGGGCGAGTTGGGTGCGGCCGGAGTGCTGCAGGCCGTGGTACTGAACGAACCGGTGCAGCCAGCCGCTGTAGTTACCTGCGCCGTTCGTGTAGACGGTGTCGTGGGGGGCAAGTTGCTGCACGGTCTTGATGACCTCGGCCATGTCCAGCGGCGTGACCGGGGTGGGCACCAGGTTGGCCAGGTAGTCGGCGTGCGCCCCAGCCGTCCACGTCGCCCAGGGCCCCTGCTCGGGCACCGCCATGGTGGTGAGTGCAATGGCCGCGCAGGCCATCGACGACTGGGCGAGTACGTCGGCGCTGTACACCCGACCGAGTTCCTCGGCCCCGGCGTGCATGTGCACGAGCCGTTGCGTCGGGCGAGGGGCCTGCAACAGGGTGTAACCGCCGGTTGTCATCTCGCCGAGACGCGGCCCGATCGCCAGCACCAGATCAGCAGTACGGACGCGCTCGGCCAGCCTCGGGTTGATACCGATGCCCACGTCGCCGGCATAGTTCGAGTGGCGATTGTCGAAGAGGTCTTGGAAGCGGAACGCACACCCGACCGGCAGGTTCCACGCCTCGGCGAAGTGTTGCAGCGCAGCGCATGCCGCCGCATCCCAGCCGCTGCCACCGGCGATCACGAAGGGGCGCTCGGCCTGAGCGAGCAGCCCGCGTATGTCGGCGAGCGCGCTCGGGGCAGGCCATGCCAGGGCGGGCTCGGCGCGGCCGAGCAGCGGCGCACTGGTGGGCCGGGTGAGCATGTCCTCGGGAAGCACGATGACCACGGGTCCTGGGCGGCCCTGCATCGCAGTATGAAAGGCGCGTGAGACGTATTCGGGGAGACGATCGGGGTCGTGGACCTCGCCCACCCACTTGGCCATGCCCAACGTGCCAGGGCCGAACATCTGACGGTAATCGAGTTCTTGGAACGCCTCGCGGTCGCGCTGGTCAGCGGCCACCTGACCGACGAAGAGCACCATCGGCGTGCTGTCCTGGAACGCAGTGTGCAGACCGATACTGGCATTGGTGGCGCCCGGACCGCGCGTGACGAAGCACACCCCCGGCCGGCCGCTGAGCTTGCCCTGCGCCTCGGCCATGAACGCAGCGCCACCCTCCTGGCGGCAGGCGATGAACCGAATGCGATCGCGGTGCTCGTGGAGGCCGTCGAGCACGGCCAGATAGCTCTCGCCGGGGACACCGAAACAGGTGTCGATCCCCTGCTCGATGAGGGCCTCGACCAAGAGATGCCCGGCAAGGCGCTCGCCCGGTTGCGAGGTGCCCGGTTGCGTGGGGGAGGGAAACGTCACGAGGAGAACTTAGCCGTGAGCCACGCACGCGAGGGAGTGTGATCGATCAGCCACCATGGTGGTGGCGCAGCGACCAGACCTCAGCGGACGTCAACGCCACCACAGGCCGTATCGCGTGGCGAGCCCGGTGGCGGTTGCCAGCACGAGGCACTCGACCACCTGCTCGGCGGTGCCGAGCACATCGCCGGTGACGCCACCCAGTTTGCGCAGGGTGAGCCACGCCACCGCACCACAGCCGACCGCGGCCGCAGCAACGAACGGCCCGACCCACCAACCCGTGGCGAGGGCGGCGATGGCGATGCCGCCGCTCACGCCGACGATGGCGCGTGGGCGCGACAGCGACCGTGCGTACTCGGCGCCGAGACCATCGGGTCGGGCCACGGGAAGCATCGCCATCAGGCCCACCGCAGCGGCCCGCCCGAGCGCGTGTGCGGCCACGATGCTGGCGAACGTAGCGGCAGGTGAGAAGCCCAGTGCGGCGATGCAGGCAACGCGGACGACGATGGACCCGCAGAGGGCCGCAACGCCGTATGAGCCGTGCAGTGGGTCGTCGAGGATGCGGATGCGGTCCTCTCGTGTCCAGCCGCCGGCGAACGCATCGGCGACATCGGCCAGCCCGTCCTCGTGGAATGCGCCGGTGATGAGCACGCCCAACAACACGGCAATCGCTGCCGCCACGAGCGGCGGCACCAGATGCAGCAGGCCCGCTGCGGTACCACCAACGGCGGCACCGACCAGCGCCCCCGCAACCGGGAACCACGGCACAGCGGCGGTGAGGTTCACCTCGCCACCGAGCGGTATCGGCACGCGGGTCAGGAACACGATCGCAGCGCGCAGGTTGCGCATCATCCGAACCATTCGCCGAATGTGGGCACGTCGGTGACCCCGGCGCAGGCCATTGCCACCAGCGGCACCGCAGCCATCGCGCCGCTGCCCTCGCCAAGACGCATGTCGAGGTCCAGCAGTGGCTGCATGCCCAGCCGGGCGAGGAGGCGACGGTGGCCGGGCTCGGCCGAGCAATGCCCGACGGTGCAGTGGTCGAGCGCTGAAGTGCTGAGCACAGCCAGGGGCAGCGCCGCAGCGGTGACGACGTAGCCATCGAGCATCACCGGGAGGCGGCGATGGCGTGCGGCGACGATGGCCGCAGCGATGGCGACCAATTCGGCGCCCCCGACTTCGCGCATGATCTCCAACGGGTCGGTGATGCCGGCGATACGGCTGACGGCCTGCTGCACGGCATCGCGCTTGCGCTGCAGGCCGTCATCGTCGACCCCGGTGCCGCGACCAACCCAATCGGCCGCTTGGCCTCCGCCGAGCGCCGAAGCAATCGCTGCGGCCGCTGTGGTGTTACCGATGCCCATCTCGCCGAGTACCAGCAGGTCAGCTTCCAACGACTCGACGGCGCTGCGCCCCGCTGCGATGGACTGTTCGAAACGTTCGTGTGTCAGTGCGGCTTCAAGGCGGATGTCGCCGGTCGGCCGGCCAACGCCCACATCGATGGCCTCCACGCTTGCGCCAGCGACGACAGCGAACGCGTTGATGGTGCTCTTACCAGCGCGATAGGCGGCGAGCATCGCCCCCGTGACTTCGGTGGGATAGGCACTGACACCCGCTGCGTTCACACCATGATCGGCGGCGAAGATGAGCGCGGCCGGTTGACGGATGGCCGGGTGCTCGGTGCGCTGCCACGCTGCAACCCACGCTGCCACGTGATCGAGGCGGGCCAGTGCGCCGCTGGGGCGCAAGATGTTGGCGGCGCGCTCGGTGACAGCGGCAAACGCTGACTCGTCGCGCTCTGGCAAGGTCTGCAATGCGTGAGTGAGCCACTCGGTTTGGTTCATGACAGGAACTCCCACGGATCGTGAAGGGCGATGGCGCGTCCCGCCACCAGGAACAGGCTCCGTTGCGCTGCCGAGGCCCACGTGCGGTTCACCCGTCCGAGCAGATCGCGATAGCGGCGACCCAACTCCGTGTCGGGGTGGATGCCGAGGCCGACCTCGTTGGTGACGACCACGGTTGGTGCGCTGCGTGCGCAGGCGACAGCGACCGCCGCAGCCGCTTCCTTGCCGACGTGTTCGTCGGTGCGCTCAGCAAACATCATGTTGGAGACCAGCAGCGTGAGGCAGTCGACGATGACCAGGTGATCCGATGCGACCGATCGCAGGGCGCCCGTCAGGTCGGTCGGGGCTTCGATGGTGGGCCACGGTGGCCGCTCGGCACGATGCCGCGCGATGCGCTCGGTCATGTCGTCGTCGATGCGTTGGCCAGTGGCGATGAAGGAGACGGGTCCGGAGAAGCGCTGTGCGATCTGCACGGCGAGATCGCTCTTGCCGCTCCGTGCACCACCAATGAGCACGGTGAGGCCGTTCATCGGCGCGATCCACGGCACGTCGGCCGACGCATCAGTAATCGATGCCGCGCTTGGCGGCGATGCCACTGGTGTAGGCGTGCTTGATCTCGCGCATCTCGGTGACGGTGTCGGCAATCGCAATGAGTTCGGGCGATGCATCGCGGCCGGTGACGACCACGTTCACATGTGCCGGACGGTCACGGAGCACGTTGATCACCTCGGCACTATCGATCCAACCCCAGGTCATCAGGTAGGTGAGTTCGTCGAGGATGACGAGGTCGTAGCGGCCGCTCTCGACGATGTCGCGGGCGATCGCCCACCCGGTCTGCGCAACGGCCTTGTCGTGGTCGAGGTTGGTGGAGTCCCAGGTGAAGCCCTCGCCGAGCGACTGCCAATGAACACCCAACTGACGGCCGACGGTTTCCTCGCCCACCTTCCATTCGCCGCTCTTGACGAACTGCAGGACTGCCACGTTCCAACCTCGGGCGACGCCGCGCACCATCACACCGAAGGCGGCGCTGCTCTTGCCCTTGCCGTTGCCGGTGTTGACGAGGAGCAGCGACTTTGCGCCGTGGAGGCCGTCGGGTCGGGGGTCGTCGGTCAACGGTTGCTCGGACGCCGCATCCTGCGATGTTGGGTCCGTCGTGGGGGTTTCGTCGGCGGAGGTCATGGAAGCGCGAAGTCTAGACATGGCCTGCTAAGTTCGTCTCGCCCGGCTTGCCGGGTCGCACAGAATCCAGCGAAGTCGGTGAAAACCCGGCGCTGTCCCGCAACGGTGATGCTGCTCACGGCGTTCGTGAAGCAGACGAGTCCGGTCGCCTGGTCTGTGTGTGCAACCGCAACCCTCGAGGCAAGGGTGGTTCGCCTGGGGAGAAACCCCTGTTCGGATCCGTTCTTGTCCTCCAAGTACTTGGAGGATTTTTTCATGTCACGTCACATCTCGTTTCGATCGAGAGCAACAGCGGCCCTGCTCGGGCTCTCGTTGCTCGCGTTATCCGCCTGCGGCAGCGATGCTGCGGATTCGGCGGCTCCCGCAGCCAGCTCCGCCCCTGCAGCATCGGCCCCGATGAACGGTGGCTCGACCCCGGCGTCGGCGCCGTCCGACGTCGTTCCGTTCTCGGTCACCGATCCCAACGGGCCTGTCAGCTTGCAGGCCAAGCCGGTGAGGATCATCTCGCTCTCGCCGACGCACACCGAGATGCTCTTTGCCATCGGCGCAGGAGCGCAGGTCGTTGCCGTGGACGACCAGTCCAACTTTCCCGCCGAGGTAGCGGCGGTCAAGACCGATTTGAGCGGCTTCACGCCGAACATCGAGGCCATCGCCACGTACAAGCCGGACCTCGTGGTGATCGGTGATGACTCGGCGAAGTTGTCGGCACAGCTCGGTCAGCTCGGTATTCCCGTGTGGTATGGCCCTGCAGCCACATCGCTCGACGACGTGTATGCGCAGATCGAGCAGCTCGGTGTTCTCACCGATCATGTCGCTGATTCGGCCTCGCTCGTGGCCACGATGTCTGCCGACGTCGCGAGCCTCGTCGCCGAGGTACCCAAGCTGGTGGCGCCGCTCACCTACTACCACGAGTTGGACCCCACCTACTTCTCGGCCACCTCGAACACGTTCATCGGGCAGCTCTATGCGCTCGCCGGATTGCGCAACGTGGCCGATACCGCCGAGGCCGGCAACGACTACCCACAGTTGAACGCTGAGTTCATCGTGTCGAGCAATCCCGACATCATCTTCCTCGCCGACACCAAGTGCTGCGGCGAGTCGGCTGAAACGGTCTCAGTCCGAGACGGCTGGGCAGCGATTGCCGCCGTGAAGAGCGGGCATGTCGTGGCGATGGACGACGACATCTCGTCGCGTTGGGGCCCGCGTGTCGTGGACTACCTCCGGTCCGTTGTCGATGCGGTCAAGGCCGCTGCGCCGGTCACGGCGGGTTGATCACATGAGCGGGCAGCCATCCGCCGGCGAGCTTGACGCGATACCTTCGCGCCAGCACAGCTGGTGGCTGCCCGCATCGGTGCTGTTGTTGATCGGGGCCTTCGTGCTCGGGGCCTACATCGGCCCGGCCGGGCGCATCTCCAGCGCCAACTGGAACCTGATCTGGACGGTGCGTATGCCCCGCGTCGCGCTTGCTGCGCTCGTCGGTGCGATGCTGTCGATCTCTGGCGCCAGCTACCAAGGGGCGTTCCGGAATCCGCTCGCCGACCCCTATCTGCTCGGGGTCGCCTCGGGTGCAGGTCTCGGTGCCACCATCGTGTTCGTGATCGGGCGCTCGAACACGAGCGGCTGGTTGATCGACCCGTTGCCGCTGGCGGCCTTCGGTGGCGGGCTCATCGCAGTGATGTTCACATACATGGTCGGTGCTGCATTCGGGTCGTCCAGTTCGTCACGTTCGTCCATCACCCTGGTGCTCGCCGGT
>CAFBLP010000001.1_pt1 | contig 103898 bp, 97 predicted proteins | sample 7268181 | NCBI WGS metagenome assembly CAFBLP01 (sample SAMEA6814034, study PRJEB35770) | freshwater metagenome | biome: Freshwater; feature: Freshwater reservoir; material: water | place: Czech Republic | collected 2017-05-23 | depth 30m m | reverse complement strand
GGTTGCTCGGTTGGAGTGTTCGATGTGCCGGCGGGTGTGCAGATCCGAGCCAAGGCAAAGGTGTTTGCGACCGTTGTTGACATCTTCGCGGCCTACAACCCAAACCCCAGCGGCCCAGCAGGCTCAAAGACTCCGCAGCTGCGAGCGTGGCTCACCGTCGACAACCCCAACGCCAGTGCGAACGTCCGTGTCGACGGCTCGCTTCGCATCTTGGCCGCCGCCGGTGGCTGGAACCCATTTCCAAAACTCGAAATCAGCGGCGGAATCAAGATCGGTAGCGCTGCACGCATCGACGTCTTCGGTAGCTGCAACAGCATCACTGGCTGTACGGGAACTGGCACGGGCGCAGTGTCGATCGGCGGGTTCAACCTCACCATGGCGGCAACGGTCAAGAATTTGGGCACACCGCTCTTCACCGTCGAGGCGTCTGGAGCGCTGAGTGTTGCCGGCACGCAGGTTGCGCTCAGCGGTTCGTACCAGCCGGCCACCAACTCCTACTCTTTCGCTGGCTCCGGCACGTTCCCCAATGGGGGAGTTCTGAAGACTTTCGAAATTGCCTTCGGCCAGGGAATCGACACCAACTACATTCCGAAAGGGTCGTTCCGCGCCTCGGGTTCGTTCGGTGGCAGATTCAAGTCGGAAACGGGCGCCGGCGGCGCGTTCAACACCGCCTGGGTCGACCTGACGCCCAACATCTCAAATCTGAACCTCGTGATGAATCCGAGAATCGACCTGGGGCTGATCACGGTCCCGGCAAAACTCGGCTTCGTCGTCTGCCTCACCGGTCCCTGTGCGGGCACGGTGACTCCGAAGTTCAACTTCTCCTCGAGCTTCAAGGGCCTCCCGTTCAACATTCCGGATACCGACCTCGACGGCGGCTGGGGTTTCAACGCCTCCACTTCGGCGTACTTCAGCGGATCCGACTCGGTCGGTAATAAATGGGGCGGCCTCAAGGGCGACTTCTCGGGTGACGTCACACTCGCCATCTCGTCGGCAGAAGGTTTGACCGTGGACAGCGATGTGAGAGTGAAGGCATCTGTGGGTGCCGGCGGAAAGTGGAGCGGTTTGGGAACCTACGGCGCCGACGTCGACTTCTCCGGGGCTGCGTTCAAGTTCTGCAAGAACCTGAAGGGCAGGAAGATCTGCATTCCGTGACGTCGGGGACGTGCTGGCGGGCATCCCCTCTCGCCAGCAAGCCCGTCAAGGGTGATGGTGGCGCGGAAGCCCTGTGGTCTGCCTGAACAATTGTGCTGATCGGATTCAGCGACACGCAGCAATACCGGCAAAACCGCGCTCGTAATGCGTAGGTCAGGAGTTCGATGCTCCTCTTGGGCTCCATGTGATGTCGCCCGACATCGGGGACGGACCGAACCTGCGTGGCGTGCGTTCGTGTCGGGGCAGAGCCGGGTCAGAGGGTCTCTGACACCAGCGCAGCGGTGGGTGGCGTGGCCCGTCGTGCCGCCTGCTTGCGTCTGGCGCCGGCGACCTGATCGCGGAACGCTCCGGCGATGCCTTCGGGGTTCTGGATCGCCGTGAAGATCAGCAGCACGCCGCCGATCAGTGCCTCCCACTTGCCGAGCGAACCAAACATGCGATTCATCCCGTAGAACGCAATCCCTGATGCGGCAACCGCCCCGGCGGTGATGGCCCCGCTGACGCTGGTGATGCCGCCGAGGTAGGCAAAGGCAAGGGCCGTCAGCGATGCCACCGTGCCGTAGGAGAACTCGCTGACCGTGCCGAAGCGGTAGGCGATGAGACAACCACCGACACCGGCGATGAACGACGACAAGGCGAACACCAGCAGCTTGCCGGTTGCCACGTTGATACCAATGGAGGCCGCGGCGCGCTCGTTCGAGCGAATGGCCAACATGCGCCGACCCGTGGAACTGCGCCGGATGTTGACCACGGCGATGCACAGCACGAACGCGACGGCGACCAGCAGCACACCGAAGATCGGCCGTGATGACTTGCTGCCGAGTACCAGGCCGAGATCCCAGGGGCCGAGCTTTGGGTTGGGGATCTTGGCTCCGCCCGTGTTGACGTCGCCGACGAAGGCGGGGTTCTTGAAGATGAACTCCGAGATGGCCACGCCGCCGGCGAGGGTGATGATGGCCAGGTTGGTGCCGCGCACGCGCAGCGCGGGCAGACCCAGCAGCACGCCGAATGCCGTGGCCATGAGCGCAGCGAGCAACGGCGCGAACGGGAACGGAATGTTCCAGTTCATGGCCAACTTCGACAGCGTGAACCCGGCGATGCCAGCGAATGCCATCTGCGACAACGAGGTCTGCCCACCGAATCCGGTGAGCACCACCAGGGCCAGTGCCAGCACCGAGGCAATGATGGTGGTCATGATCGCGCCGCGCCAGAGCGGCCCGAGCAGGAACAGGCCGCCGACGGCGGCGATGACCGGCACCAGCACGCTGAACGGCGTGACGTGCGCCGGCGGGACAGCAGGAAGTTTCCACATATCGGCCGCCCCTCGCTCGGGGAGACGCTCGCCCAGAACGACCATTGCGATGATGATCACCAAAAAGGGCAGGCCCTCACGGGCGCCGTACTTCGGGAACCAGCTGAGGTCGTTCTGCAACTTGGTGAACGTGGACTGGACCATGCCGATGGCCATGCCCGTGAGCACCGTGGGCCAGAAGTGCTGGAACCGCCCGATCAGTGCTGCGCCGAGGGCAGGGATCAAGAACGCGAAGGTGAACACCGACGAATCGAGCTGGATCATCGGTGCTGCGAGGATGGCGATCACGCTGCCCACCACCGTTGCGACGACCCAGTTGAGGCCGGCGAGGAAATCGGGTGACAGCCCCATCAGCACGGCCCCCTTTTCGTTCTCGGCCGCAGCGCGTGTGGCCAGCCCGACTCGGGTGAAGTGATACACCGCCCACAGCACCGCAGCGGCGATGACGACGATGAGGGCGAGCCACAGACCATCGCGCGGCACGGTGAGGTTCTTGAAGATGGTGACCGGCTGGCGCGGCAGGATGGCGCGCACCCGAATGGTGAGTTTGTCGGCGAAGCGCCGTTCGACAAGCGCCGTGAACACAATGAGCAGCCCGACGCTCGCCACCACTTTGGCCAACGCTGGGGCACGGCGGAGCGGGCGGAACACCAACAGATACGCACCGAGCCCGAGCAGTGCAGCGGTGGCGATTGCCATTGCCAACGCCCAGCGGTAACCGACATCACCACTGAAGTGGTATCGGTCGGGCAACCCGGGGATCGGAAACGTATAGGCGCCGTTGCGTAGTTCGGCGTAGACATAGGTGGACCACATCGCCATGGCCCCATAGGCAAAGTTCACGACGCCCGAACCCTGGTAGGTGAGCACCAACCCGAGTCCGAACGCCGCGATGATTGCCCCGGCGCCACTGCCGAGCAGGGCGTAGAAGAGGTAATCGGTCATTGCATCGCGCGCGGTGGGGCGTTCTGGATCATGGCAGCAGGGCCTTGCTCGAGACGCCTTCGAGACCCGGGATCGTCACGACCTTGCCCCCGGCCTGGTATTCGGCGAAGGGGAAGATGTACGAACACACCGCCGAGTACGCCGGCAATGCACCGCATTCGATCGGAGCGTTGCCACCGAACAGCTTCAGGTCCTTGGAGGTCTTGAGGTAGTCGTACAACGACTGCGCCGTGATGGCAACACCGGTTCCTGCCAACTTGTTCGCGTATTCGGCGAGCGACATCGCGGTCAGGTATCCGAGACCACCGAGGCCGAGGCCGTTCTGGTCGATCTCGGCTGCGGGCACATTCAGCACGGGGGCCAGGACCTGTTGCATGATCGCCCGGGCGGGGGTGTCGGCGCTTGTCTGCACCCCGGCAAAGGTCCATCCCAGCGCGTCGTCGCCAACCTCGGAGAGGACGTCCTTGCTGGAGCAGATGCCGGTGGTGATGACCGGGATGGTGATGCCCAGAGCGGCCCGACCGCGCATGGTGCCGATGCACCCGGCGTCGGCGTACAACGAGATGATGATGTCGGGGTTGGACTGGGCCGCCTGACGCATGAGCGCCTGGAATCCGGCGTCGGTCTCGTTGTCGCCGCCCGTCACGGCGGTGGACTCGATGCCGGCGATCTTCAGCGATGCTGCTGCAGCAGCCGCGGACTGTGCCGAGCCGGCGTTGCTGGCGCTGATGATGGCCACCGACTTGGCCTTGAAGTGGTCCTTGGCCACCTGCGCCACCGCAGACATCACGGTGGCGTTGCCGCCGGTGATGAACAGGGCGTCGGCGGTGTAGTCGCCCGGCAGGATGGGGAGCACGCCGATGATCGGCAGCTTGGCGGCGTTATATGTGGGGTAGGCCGGGAACAGGTCGAGGCCGATCAGGACCATATCGACCTTCTGGCCGACCAGTTCCTGTGCGCAGGACTGCGAGGTCTCCGGGGTGCCCTTGACGATGCATGGAACGAGCTCGATCGGCCGACCGCCGAAGCCGCCGTGCTCGTTGAGGTAGCCGACGGCAGCTGTGATGTCCTTGCGGATGTCGGGGAAATCGAGCCCGGGCGTGCCCTCGGTGTTCACGAGCCCGACGCGCAGCTTCTCGCCCGTGGCCGGGCCGAGGTCGGTGGTCGGTGGTTGGCTCGAGGGTGTGGTGACAAACGTGGACCCGCCGTCGTCGGTGCCGGCCGTGGTCGCCGGTGTGGTGGCCGATGGACTGGTGGCAGGGGCACTGGCTTTGTCGCTACCGCAGGCTCCGGCCAACAGCGCGAACGCCGTCAGCCCGGCGCAGGCTGCGAACAGCCGCCCCCCTCGGGTCCCGAAACGGGTGGTTGCGTGGCTCATGTCTGAATCCCCCAATTGTTGAAACGCCGACGCTGCCGGCATTGCTCTGTGTGTCTTTCCCCTACGGTGAAACTTGGTGCGATCTGCCGTCCCACGGGCCGATGGCGTAACCGTACCTGTGACGGGTGTCAGTCTGCGATCGCAGCCGACACCCAGTTGCCGTGGAACCCGAATGGGATGCGCGGCAACTGGACCGATGCGATGGGCTCGCTGCTCATCGACGCCGCATCGAGGATCACGAACTCGCTCGTGTCGGTGTGCGCGTCGTAGATGTAGGTCATCAGATAGCCGTCGTCTTCGTTCGTGCCGCCGGCGGCGGGCACGAACACGGCCTCGCCGGGGACGCGGCCCCGACCCAGGTCCATCGAGCTCCGCTGACCCGTGAGACGGTCGTACTTCAACACGATGCCCGATGCCAGTGAAGGGTCAGCGAATGCGTCGGTGCTGGGAACGGCCATCGAGTAGCCATAGCGATGCTTGAGCCCGACCACCGAATCGGCGACCCGCGGGAACTCTGCGGGCGTGTCGTCGACCTGCTCCTCGGCGACGCGGCCGGTGACCGTGTCGATGGTCCAGCGGTACAGGGTGGGCGGTGGGAAGTCCATTGGCCCATCGCGCCAGATGTGATCGAGACGGGCGACATCCAACACGATGTTGGTGCCGTCCTCGTATGCGTTCATCGGGTGGAAGACGTAACAGGGGTTGATGTCGTACCAAGTGATGGAGGAGTCGTTGCCGTCGCGGGGCATTACTCCGAGCCGTGCCGGGTAGTCCTCGCCCCAGCGGATGGGCATCTCGCCGCGGATCGCCATGTCGAGGTCGAACACTGCCGGAAGGTCCATGAAGATCACGTAGTTGCGGGTGATGTTGAAGTCATGCATCATCGTTGGTCCGCCGACGGTGATGATCTCTTTCTGCACGAGCCGACCGTCGGCTGACACACGCAGGTAGGTGAGGTGGGGCTCCAGCACGCCGTAGCCGAAGGCCAGCAGTTCGCCGGTGGTCGGGCAGGTCTTGGGGTGGGCGGTGAACGGGCCGGTGAGGACGCCATCGAAGTTGGTCGGGCCGACCGTTTCGAGGTTGCCGTCGAGCGCATACGGGAAATGCCCCTCTTCGAGCGCCAGGATCATGCCGGCGTGGCCGACCACGTTGGTGTTGGCCTTCGATTGGGTCATGTCGGTCAGGCTCGGTCCGGCATCGATGATGGTGCGGTTCGGGTCGCCGATGAACGGGGTCTGCACATAGCGGTTGCGATACCACTCGGCCTGGCCACCGCGGAGGCGGATGCCGTGGATCATGCCGTCACCGATGAAGGGATGGTCGCTCATTCCCGTGATGGGGTTGGCGCCGTTGCGCAGGTAGCGGCCGTCGAGTTCGGCCGGGATGGTGCCCGTGACGCGCAGCTCGGTGATCGTTTGTTCCTCGAACACCGGCGCGCCATTGCCGCGGAGGTGGAATGGAATCTCTTCGGTGGTGGACATCAGTGCTCCCTGGGTGAATGGCGTTGGACGGTGAATGGCAAAGGGTTTGGACGGTGATTGGACGCTCGGCTAGGCCACGACATCGGGTGAGCGGGCCCACATCAGCGAGGCATCGAAGCTGAGCGAATAGTCGGGGACGAACTCGATGACCACTCGGTGCGGCGAGTCGAGGAAGTCCCGAAAGACCATGGCCGCGTTGGTGTCGTCGGGTCGCAGGTAGTTGGCGAACTCGGGGTAGAACCAGTCCTTGGTCTCGCGGTCGTCGTGTACCACGCAGGTGCCCTTGTAGGTGACGGTCTTTCCGCCGCCCATCCGCGAGCCGGAACTGTTGATGCACACCGATGCCCGGGGGAAGCGCCGGATCGCCGCGATTCGCTTGCGCCGCTCGGCAGCCGTGAGCCACAGCGTGCCGTTCTTGGGGAGATACGACATGACCACACCGAAGGCCTCGCCCGCCGCGTTGGTCCACATGAAGACACATTCGCGCTGGGTGTTCACGAGCTTGTGCTCGAGTTCTGGCGCAAGCGCGCACGCTGTGAGGTCTTCGTAGTCACCGGCCATACCGGACAGTAACACTCCGGAGACGATAAATCTACCCCCGGTAAGTTCTTCTCAGTCGGGCCTGCCGGTAGCCAATCCGCTCCACAACAACTCGCTGAGTTGCTCGGCCAACTCGGCTGCGGAGCAGTCGGAGTCGCTGATCCACCACAGCGAGCTGAGGTGCAACATGCCGATGACGGCAAAGGCCCACGGCACCGACACCGCCGGGTCGAGGCCGCTCGCCTCGCGCCAAGATGCCAGCACCCGGGCCAGCGGACCCGTTGAGTGGCGGGCGAGTTGCAGCGTGCGTTGGGGAGTGTCGTCGGGGGTGCCGCCGGTGACGTACAGGAAGAGTTCTCGATGGCCCGCAACCACCTCGAGGTTCGCGGTGAGGAACGACACCAGCGTCGATCGACCGATCGGTTTGCCCGCAATGGCGGCGGTGACCGCGGCCATGATGCGGTCGGCAAGCCGCTCGGCGAGTGCGTTGGCGACCTCTGTGCGCCCACCGACGCGTGCGTACACGACCGGCTTGGTGACGCCGGCCTCGACGGCGATCGCCTCGAGCGACACCGTGGGGCCATCGCGCCTGATCGCCCGTTCGGCGGCATCAAGGACGAGATCGCGGTCGACGACGTGCTGGCCGCCGAGCGGGCGTCCCGGCCGGCGTCGCGTGGTCACCTTCACGCGGTTGCCTCCGACGCTTGCTCACACAGGGGCATGCGGTAATACTTACCCAGAGTAAGTTCCGCCGTCAATGCTGCAAGGATCAGAACCATGAGCTCGACCCTATTCGATCTGTCGGATGACGTGGCCGTTGTCACCGGAGCCGGCCGCGGCATCGGCGAGGGCATCGCCACCACGCTCGCCGACGCAGGCGCTGCGGTGGTGTGCGCGGCTCGTCGGGTTGATGAGGTCAAACGCGTGGCCGAGGGCATTCGTGCGCGCGGCGGTCGAGCGATCGCCGTGCAGACCGACGTGACCGACAACGATGCAGTCGAGGCCCTGGCGCAGGCTGCCATCGCCGAGTTCGGCACGCTCGACATCTGGGTCAACAATGCCGGTGGTTCGCCGGTACAGGCGCCGCTCACCGACCTCGACCCGCACGAATGGGATGCGACGATGCGGTTGAACCTGACGGCGGTCTGGGTGTGCACCAATGCCGCAGCGCGGCACATGCGCGATGGTGGTCGCGTCGTCAACATCTCGTCCCGTGCGGCTGTCTCGCCGATTCCGGGTAGCGGGCACTACGCCGCCGCCAAGGCAGCGGTGAACTCGCTGACGCAGACCTTTGCCAAAGAACTCGGTCCACGCATCCGGGTCAACTGCATCATGCCGGGTGCAGTGCCCACGGAGATCATGATGACTGCCCTGCGGTTGGGCGATGACGATCTGCCCAACCTCGAACGCAGACTGCGTCTGCCGATGCGTCGTCTCGGTACGCCCGGCGACCTCGGTGCCGCCGTGCTGTACTTCGTCGCACCAGCATCCAGTTGGGTCACGGGTCAGATCCTGTCCGTGGACGGCGGCATGTGATGGTGCCGCGGACGTTGTCCGGTGGTGGACATACCGGCAAACATGTACTGCAGGTCAGTGAACAGGAGCGCGCATGAAGTTCGGATTGGCATTCGCCAGCAGCATCGGCATCGAGGGCGACGGCGCCCTCGAGATCTGCCGCCGTGCCGAGGCGGCCGGCTTCGAGTCGGTGTGGGGCGGCGAGCACGTCATCCTGCCGAGCACCATCGAGTCGGCGTACCCGTATACGGCCGACGGCAAGATCCCGGCACAGCCCGACACCCCGATCCCCGACCCGCTGATCTGGTTGGCGTTCGTGGCCGCAATGGCACCGACGCTTCGCCTCGGCACCTGCATTCTCATCGTGCCGCAACGGAACCCGCTGGTGCTGGCCAAGGAACTCGCAACGCTTGATCGACTGTCGGGCGGTCGTGTCGAACTCGGCATCGGTGTTGGCTGGTTGAAGGAAGAGTTCGATGCACTGGGCGTGCCGTGGGAGCGGCGCGGCGCGCGCAACGACGAGTACATCGCTGCGATGCGCGCCCTGTGGGCCGGTCCGCACGCCGAATACCACGGCGAATTCGTCGACTTCGCGCCGGTCACGTGCAGCCCCCGCCCCGTGCAGGCAAGGATCCCGGTGTTGGTCGGTGGTGATACCCCGGCGGCCATCCGCCGCGCCGTGCGGATCGCTGATGGGTACTTCCCGGGCGAGGGCAACGCCGACCGGCTTGCCCAGTTGATCGCCGCCTTGCGCCAGGGGTGCGAACAGCATGATCGTGACCCTGGCTCCATCGAGATCAACGCAATGTTCGGCGCCCAGATGGCCGATCCCGTTGCCGGTGCCGAACAACTCACCGCACTCGGGGTGGGCAGGGTGATGATCCCGGCGTTCTTCTTCGCCGGGCCCGGCGGCTTGGATCGACTCAGCGAGTTCGGCGAGCGCGTCGTTCTCCCGCTGCGGGGCTGATCCCCGAAACCGGCTGCCGGCTACGACGCGATGCGCTCTCGGGCGCGCTCTGCGCCGCGACCGATCGCAACATGCTCGCCCGCCGCGGCGAGCCCCATCACCGGCATGTTCGCGTACACGCACTCATAGGCCGCGGGAGCGATGCGGTAGGTCTCGTGATAGACGCCGACGTCACCGTTGCTGCCGATCTTGCTGTTGAACCTGCGCCAGGCGGGAAAGTGGGTGGCGTCGGCGTTGCGCGCGAACGCCTCGAGCTGATCGAAGCTGCGCCAGTGCTGCACCATCGTGAGGGTTCGCCCTCCGATCGACAGTCGGCCCCCCAGATAGCCCTGCTCGGGGTGGGTCAACAGTTCCTTCAGCATGCGCGGCATGGCGAGGAACACCGGGAACCAACGGTGCACCTTCCACAGCTTGTTGAAGCGCATCCCGATGATGAACACGACGAACTCGCCGTCGATCTTGGCGGTGTAACGGCCCGGCTGCACCTTGTTGCGTTGCACGATGTGTCTCCTTGGGAGGTGATGAACAGAGTGGATAGTGGAACTATCCACAAATAGATAGTGCTACTGTCTGTTTGAGATGTCAAGGGGTGAGGCATGAAGATTTCCGAGCTCAGCGAACGCAGCGGGGTGTCCGTGGCCTCGATCAAGTACTACGTACGCGAGGGACTGTTGCCCGCCGGTGTTACCACGGCAGCCAACCAGGCGAACTACGACGATCACCACATCCATCGCCTTCGCCTCATTCGTGCCCTGGTGCATGTCGGCAACCTCTCCATTGCCAGCGTGAAGGCGGTGCTCGACACCGTGGACAGCGGGACCACCTCGCTGCACGATGCATTCGGTGCGGTGATGCACTCGCTCGACGAGCCAGCACCAGAGGAGATGGAACCAGACCTTGCACAGGTTCTCGCCGAGGTTCGGGCATGGATCCGCAAGCGGAAGTGGGCCGTATCTCCCGACGCCCCTGCAATCCACCTGCTCGCTGAGGCAATGCTGATACTCCGCCAGTTCGACTTCGGCCTCGATCTCGCCGACCTCGACGAGATTGCCGATGTCAGCGAGCAGAGTGCCGAGTTCGAGGTCGGCTTCGCTCGCGAGAAGGTCGATCGCACTGCGGCCGTGGAGACGATGCTCATCGGCACCGTGGTGTACGGCCGGGCGTTGGTGGAGATACGTCGTCTGGCCCTCGAAGCCGTGAGCGCGCGTCTCGACACACCGGGCCGGGCCCGGCCGAAGGGCAAGCAGTAACATCGTCGGATGACGAATGACCCCAACCCGCTCGTCGACGAGTCGTCGTCCAACATCGTCGATGGCGGCGACCGCGAACTCGCCCGGACAGGGGTCATGGTCGGCCCCCTGTCGTTCGGCTGCTGGCGGTTCACGGGTACCGATGTCGGTGCCGACACGACCCTCATCCAGCACGCGCTCGACCTCGGTATGAACCTCGTCGACACGGCCGATGTCTATGGCCTCGATTGGGGTGGCTCGGGGTTCGGCGCCAACGAGACCGCGCTCGGCGACGTGCTCCGCCATCGGCCTGACCTCCGCGATCGAATGGTGCTCGCCACCAAAGTGGGCATCGTGCCAGGAGTGCCCTATGTCAGCGATCCCGGCTACCTCGTGCGGGCCACGGAGGCGTCGTTGCGGCGCCTCGGGACGGACCACCTCGATCTGCTGCAGGTGCATCGCCCCGATCCGTTCACGCATCCGGGGCGCGTCGCCGACGCGCTCGGCGGCCTGCACGAACGTGGGCTCGTGCGTGCCGTGGGCGTGTCCAACCACACGCCGGCACAGGTGCGGGCGCTCGCGCAGCACCTGGGCTTGCACCGCGTCCCGCTGGTCTCGAGTCAGCCTGAGTTCTCAGCGCTCCGGCTCAACGCCCTTCGTGACGGCACGCTCGACCTGTGCATGGAGATGAGCATCACGCCCATGGCGTGGAGCCCGTTGTCGGGTGGTCGCTTGGCAACCGGGCACAATGTGCCCAAGGCGCTCAATGCGGTGTTGCGCCAGCTCGGCGCCCGCGAGGGTGTCAGCCCGGCCGTCATTGCCGTGGCGTTCGTCCTGGCCCATCCTGCTCGCCTCGTTGCCGTGGTCGGCTCGCAGAATCCGCAGCGACTCACCGAACTCGCTGCGGCCACCCGGGTGTGCCTGAGCCGGGCCGATGTCTACGCCATCATCCAGGCCAGCGACGGGTCGCCGCTGCCATGACCCCTGTGGCAGCACCCGGCTGCGAGGTCAGTTGGTTCGCGGCGTTATGCGACGACGACTACGCCCAACTCGGTGTTGCCGACCCGACGTTGCAGAGCAGCCTCGAACACTGCGGCGACATCGTGCGCGCCGCGCAGTCGGAAGGCTTCGACAATGTGCTCTTGCCCTCGGGCTATGCGTTGGGCATCGACACCGTGGCCTTCGCGGCGGCGATGGCTCCTTTGATCGATCGCATGCGCCTGCTGGTGGCCGTGCGCTGCGGCGAGATGTGGGTGCCCCAGTTGGCCCGTCAGTTGGCAACGCTGGACCAGATGCTGCAGGGCCGACTCACCGTCAACATCATCTCCTCCGACATCCCGGGCCAGGTGCTTGATTCTGCGCCGCGCTACCGCCGCACGCTCGAGGTCATGTCCGCACTGCGCGCACTGCTCGACGGGGGGCGCGTTGATGTCGATGGCGAGTTCGTGCAACTGCACATCGATCCTCCACGCATCTCAACGGTCAGTGGACGCTGCCCGCCGCTGTACTTCGGTGGGCTGTCCGACGATGCTCGCGAGGTCGCTGCAGCGGCAGCCGATGTGTACCTGATGTGGCCCGACACGCTTGCCGGGGTCGCAGCAGTGCTCGACGACATGCGCGCCCGCGCCGCCCGCCACCATCGCACGCTCCGTTTCGGATATCGCGTGCATGTGGTCGTGCGCGAGACCGAGTCGCAGGCGCGCGCCGCAGCGGCGCATCTCGTAGCGGCGCTCGACGACCAGGAGGGCGAACGCATACGTGCACGTTCGCTCGACAGCCAGTCGGTCGGTGTGCGCCGCCAGGCAGCCCTCCGCCAGGCTGCGAGCCCCGATGGGTACATCGAGGACAATCTGTGGACGGGTATCGGCCGGGCGCGTAGTGGGTGTGGTGCTGCGCTGGTCGGCGATCCGGATCAGATCCTTGCCAAGCTCCAGCAGTACCGCGATCTGGGCATCGAGTCCTTCATCCTGTCTGGTTATCCCCATCGCGAGGAAGCAGAATGGTTTGGCCGCCTAGTGCTCCCTCGCCTCGCCCACGCCCCGCTCCCGGCCTGACCCCGGGGAGCCGCCGGTTACAGGCCGAGGGCGGCGGGGAGCCATTGCTCGAGCCGGGTCGTCATCAACGCACCGCTACGGCTCAGCAGGTGGCCGTCGTTGGGGCAGACCACCAGATCGCCGGTGCCGGCGATGGCCCGCACCACCTCGCTGGCCTGCAGCGGCAGGATCTCGTCGCGGTCGCCGTGGAACATCAGCAGGGGCCGTCCCGCGAGGCCGCCGGCAAGCTCGCAGCCTGCCGACTGCGTGGCGAACGTGACCACGCCCGACACCATCTCGTGCAGGCCGACGGCGACGCGTACGGCGACAGCGCCACCGAAGCTGTGACCCATCACGACGACGCGCTCGGCGCCGCCTGCGGTGACGGCGAGTTGTACTGCTGCAGCGACGTCGATGCAGCAGGCGTCGAGGTCGTTCGGCCGGCGATAGCTCACGCGCAGCACGGGGACTCCGCGGCTCGACCAGGACTCGCCGAGTTGGTGGTAGAGGCCGTCGGCCGGTCCCAGCAACCCACCCATCGCCCCGCCGCACGCGACGATGGCGGCGGGAACTGCCGGGGTTGACGCAGTGGGCTCGTGCCACAGCAGGGTCAGTAGCCCGCGCATGGTGAAGAACTCGGCATGGCGCAGCGACGGCGTGATCATGACGTCTTGGCTGGCGATCACCCCCAGCGCGTCGAGCGGTGTCTGAAACTGATCGGCCGCTGCAGGGGAGGCGGCTGCCTCGCTGGCTGAGTGATCCATCGGGTCCACCATCGGAGGTACCCTACGTGGCCATGGGCTCATCTCGTTCAGCGGTCGATCTCAGGACCGCCGCCGACCTCGATGTCGCCGTGCGTATCGGATCGGCATGGCGTGAGATGCGTCGTGGGGCGAGCGCCGCTGTCCTGCGCGACTATCTCTTTGGTACCGCCGCCGATGCACTGGACGCAGGGCAGATGGACACGCTCGATGTGCTCATCCAGCAGCCGGCGTGGCGGATGAGCGAGCTGGCCGAGGCGCTTCGGGTGGATCCATCCACGGCGACCCGGTCTGTGCAGCGCCTCGTGAAGGTCAATCTGGCCGGGCGCCACGCCGACATCGATGACGGACGGGTCGTCATCGTGTGTGCCACTGATGCTGGCCGCCGCCTGCACAAGAGCATCGATGTCCGTCGGGGTGAGGTCATCAGCAAGTTGATGAGTGCGTTCACCCCACCCGAGCGCACCGATCTGGCCGACCTGCTCACGCGGTTCGTGCAGCGGCTCGATCAGGTGGTCGACGACCTGCCCCGCGCTGCCGGCTGACACCGCGACCGCGTCCATCGGCCGCCCCGAGCGCTTCATGACAACTAGGGTTGTGCCGATGGCCGACCGAGCTGAGTTCGCAGAACAGGCGATGCAGTATGCGCCGAAGCTGTACTCGGCGGCCCTGCGCCTGACCCGTAACGGGGCGGACGCGGAGGACCTCGTACAGGACACCTACCTGCGTGCGTGGCGCAGTTTCTCCACGTTCCAAGAGGGCACCAACCTGCGTGCGTGGTTGTACCGCATTCTCACCAATACCTTCATCAACACGTATCGCTCGAAGCAGCGTCGACCCAATGAAACCCACCTCGACAACATCGAGGACCTCTATCTCTACAAGCGCATGGGGGCGATCGACTCAGCGCTCGGTGGCCGCAGCGCCGAGGACACGATGTTCGAGTTGTTCACCGATGACGAGGTGAAAGCTGCGCTCGAGGAACTTCCCGAGAACTTCCGGTTGCCGGTGCTCCTGGCCGATGTGGAGGGTTTCGCGTACAAGGAGATCGCCGAGATGCTCGACATTCCGGTGGGCACGGTGATGAGCCGCCTGCATCGTGGAAGAAAAGCGATGCACAAGCTGTTGTACGACTTTGCCAGTGAACGTGGGCTCATCGCCAACGCTCCCGCGCCCACCGCCCGCGACCTCCCACCGGACTCACAACATGGCTGAACCACGACATGACTGATTGCAACGAAACACTGCGCGAACTCGAGACCTTCCTCGACAACGAGTTGTCCGACGGCGCGCGTGGTGCCATCCACGTGCACCTCGAAGCGTGCACCGACTGTCTGCAGGCGTTCGATTTCCACGCAGAGCTCCGTTCCGTCATCGCGGCCAAGTGCCACAACGACGAGATGCCCCCCGGGCTGTTGAGCAGGATCGAGAAGTGCTTCGGCGAGGACATCGACGGCGACGGCAGGATCGGCTGAGACGCCGCCGGTAGCCACCCGAGGCGCCGGCCGCGACGGATCGCTGCACCGTCGATGTTGAGGCTGATTCAGGTACGCACCGACCTCGTGGCTATGCTCGCAGGGTGATCGCAGTTATTTTCCACTGGTGGCTCGGCTTGCTGCTCCTGCTCGGCGGCGGTGCCGCTTCGTTGGCACTCATCGGGGCGTACCTCAAGACCGTGACCGCCGCGAAATATCCCAACGGCCGACGTCGCCGCGACGACTGACATCCGCCACGGACGAGAAATCGACGGACCGCGCGCGACGGGGGGCGGGGTTGGTTGAGCCGCACTCCCTCGTGATGGGGCTGCTGGAACGGTGTCCGCAGCTCCGGGCGGGTGGCGATGTGGTGTGCGCTGTGTCCGGAGGTCCGGACTCGATGGCACTGCTTGCTCTGGCAACGGCTGGAGGGTGCAGCGTGACGGCGGTCCATGTGGACCATGGCTTGCGTGATGGGTCCGCTGCCGAGGCAGCGCTGGTGGCAGCGGCAGCGCAACGCTTCGGCGCCGCCTTCCGTAGCGAACGGATCTGCGTCGGCGCCGGCCCGAATCAGGAGGCCAGAGCGCGAGCTGCCCGTTATGCAGTCCTCGGACCCGATGCGCTCACCGGCCACACCGCCGATGACCAGGCCGAGACGATGCTGCTGAACCTGTTGCGTGGCGCTGCGCTGAACGGGTTGGGTGGCATGCGGCCGCACCGGCATCCGCTGCTCGACCTTCGTCGTTCGCAGACGCATGAACTGTGTCGTGTGCTTGCCATCCGCACGGTGGACGACCCGACCAATCGCAGCCCGGTGCACCTGCGCAACCGGGTGCGCGCCGAGCTGTTGCCGCTGATGGACGAACTCGCCCGTCGCGATCTGGTGCCGCTGCTGGTGCGTCAAGCCGAGGTGTGGCGCGACGATGCCGACCTGCTCGACCATCTGGCCGCCGCGCTCGACCCCACCGATGCCAAGGCCCTCGCGGCCGCGCCGCTCGCGCTGGCCCGCCGTGCCGTGCGCGCCTGGCTGAGCACCGAACATCCGCCCGATCTGGCCACCATCGAGCGCGTGTTGGCCGTGGCGCGTGGCGAGCGGGCGGCGTGCGAGACCAATGACGGCCGGCGAATCAGCCGTCATCACCAGCAGCTCTCGCTCGATGCCGCTTCGCCCCGATAGCCTTTCGAGCCGATGCCCAGCTGTGTTCTTGCCGCGAGTTTGTCGTTCCCTTCAGAGGTGAACTGATGCCGCCGCGCCTGCGTGGCAAGTGGGCGCTGGGGATCACCCCGCGTAACTTCACGTGGGTACTGAAGGACAAGCTGGCAATCTGCGAGCGTCCCGGCGGATACGGCGAGAACCATCGCCGGGTGCGCCGCCAAGAGGAGATCATCTGGATCCGCGAGAACGGTTTCGGGTGCCTCATCTCCATCATCCCAGCGCCGCACAACCTGCACAACTACGAAGAGCTCGGTGTGAACTATCGGCACCGGCCCTTCACCGGCGAAGAGCTGCCCCACTGGCTCAAGGTGTTCTACATCGAGCTGCGCACGCTGCTCGATGCTGGCGTGAAGGTGATCGTGCACAACGAAGAGGTCGGTGACCGCATCGTCGGCATCATGGGCGGTTACATCCGCTGGAGCGGCCTCGTCGAGGACAGCTCGCAGGCGATCATGATCACCGAACGGATTGCCGAGCGTCAGCTCGACCCGTTCGCCCGTGAGGTCATCCTCATGGCGCACACGCTTCGCTGAGCCCTTTTCGCCGATCTAGGCTGGCGTCATGAGCACATCACCAGCGAACTGGCACCCCGATCCGATGAACCGACATCAGCTGCGGTACTGGGATGGGTCGCAATGGACCGAGCACGTCAGCGACAATGGCGTCACGGGCGTCGACCCGGTACAGGCAAAAGGCCTCGACCGCCTCGAACAGGCGCTCACGATCGGCAACGAGGGCGACGCAGCCAAGATCGCGGCACAGGTGTCCGATACCGGGTGGCGCGGTGCAGGGGTCACCGGTGCGGCGTTCCAAGGAGCGGGCAGCCTGTTCACCGAGCCGATCCTGGTGGTGAACCAAAAGGCCAAGATCATCGAGCTGACCAATCAGTACAGCGTGTTCAATGCCCAGGGCCAGCAGGTGGCCAGCGTGAACGAGGTCGGTCAGTCGAAGGCGAAGAAGGCCGTGCGCCTGCTCACGAGCTACGACCAGTTCCTCACCCACCGCTACGTCATCAGCGACCCCAGTGGTGCCCCGGTCCTGCAGATCACCCGCCCGGCCAAGCTGATCAAGTCGAGCATCATCGTGTCCGATGGCGCTGGCACGGAGATCGGTCGCATCATCCAGGACAACATGTTCGGCAAGATCCACTTCAGCCTGCAAGGTGGCGGGCACACCCTCGGATCCATCAAGGCCGAGAACTGGCGGGCGTGGAACTTTCGGATCGAGGACCACTCCGGCAACGAGGTGGCGCGGATCACCAAGACCTTTGAGGGCGTGGCCAAGACCATGTTCACCACGGCCGACAACTACGTGGTGCAGATCCACGCCGAACTGCCCCAGCCGTTGTTGTCGCTGGTTGTCGCTGCGGCGCTGTCCATCGACACTGCACTCAAGCAGGACTCCCGCGGACTCGGCTGATCCAGCCGCAGGGCCCTGGATCGTGCCCCAGGACCCTGTTTGGGGGTGCGACCCGGGGGTAACATTTCAGTGATGCGCGGACGAAGGGTTCTGGTCAGTGGAATGGGCAGCGAGCTTGGATCGCTTGTCGCCACGATGCTTGAAGCCGAACCGTGGGTGGGTGCGCTCGAGGGTGTCGACGTCGATCCGCCACGCCGCCGCCTGCGCAAGGCTGTGTTCCATCGCATCGAGCCGTATCACCGCCAACAGGTGGTCGACGTCGTCGGCCGGTTCAATCCGCACGTGCTCATCCATGTGGCCGTGTGGGAGCCCGACGCCCGGGTGACGACCGCCCAGGCGCGCACCTTCACCACCGATGCTGCCACGTCGTTTCTGGGTGCTGCGGCGGAGTGCCCGGCGCTCGAGCACATCGTGGTGCGCAGTGCTGCATGTATCTACGGTCGGGCCCGCGGATCGTTGTCCCGGCCGGACGAGTCAGCGCCCCCCAACCCCACCACCGAGTTCGGTCGGATGGCGGCCCGTCTCGAGGCCGTGGCCAACGATGTCGGGCGGCGAACAGGGGTCACCATCGGTGCCGTCCGGCTGGCGCCGGTGCTCGGTCCGCATGTGCCGAGCCCGCTCGGACGCCTGCTGCGTGTGCCCGTCGTGCCCTTCAGCGCTCCGGCCGATCCGCCCTTTGCCGTGGTGCGCGACAGCGATGCTGCCAGTGCTCTGGTCGCAGCAGCTCGGGTGGGTTTGGCCGAACCCGTCAACGTCGTGGGTTCGGGAGCAATCACGGCGTGGCAGGCGATCCTGCGCGGCCGCCGCCTGCCGTTGCCGCTGGTCGGGCCCGAATGGGGTCTGGCGCGCCGACTCAGTCACATCCTCGGAGCACCGGTGCCCGAGCATGTGGTCGAGCTGTTGCACCGCGGTCGTCTGGTCGACGGTACGCGGGTGCAGGAACTGCTCGGCTTCACGCCAGCGCATTCCACCCCCGAGGTCATCGACCGCCTGTACGAGTGGCCCTCTGTCATTCGAGTTCCTTCATCGCTCCCCTGGCCGGGCCAGCCCCAGATCGATCGGCTCGACCCCGAAACAGCTGAGGTGGCGTCATGAGCACTGTTGCCGACGTGATCCACATCGACACCCGTGGCGGCGCGGCGGCGTCGTTCGATCGGGCCCTTCGTGCCGTGACGCGTCCGGTGTCGGTGGTATGGCCGCGGCCGACCGTCGATGAGTGGGGCCGCGATGCGCAGTTCATCGAGGCCCTCTCGCCGGTCACCCACCTGCGGTGGGATGTCAGCGTTGGTGGCGAGCATCACCTGTCCGGCGGTGCGGCGCTCATTGTCGTCAACACCCGGCGCTTCGCCCTCACCCCGGTCTCTACGGCACTGGCCCTCAGCGACGTGCTGCACCGTCCCGTGCGTTTCGTCGGCCGGCCTGACACTGTTCCATTCGGACCGTTCCTTCGTCGTATGGGTGGCCTGCTGGCCCGACCCGAGGAGATCGCCGGGGCCTTACGCGCCGGTGACCTGGTGGTGTTGGGTGCGCAGGGCACCCTGAACCCCCGTCAGGCTGGCGTGGTCGATCACACGCTGGTCGCAGCTGCGTTGAGCGAAAAGGTGCCGGTGCACGTGGCGGCAACGCTCAGCACGGTGATCAGCCGCCAGGCCAGGGTCGAGGTGGCCGCAGCGCTGCGTTCGCGCAAGAAGCGCCGTGGCCCGCTGGCGGAAGTCGAGCTTGCCGAGCACGCGCAGCGCCGTCTGCAGGACCTCCTCGACGAGATGGGTGGTACGCGCACCGGGGTACCCGGTCTCGGATGGTTGGGTGAGGGCTGAGACATGAGCTACGCGCGGGCCACAGATGGCATTCGGCTGCACTACGAATCGGTTGGGCGCCGTCATGGACCGCCGGTGTTGATGGTGCAGGGCCTCGGTGCCGACAAGCACGGGTGGGACATGCAGCGCTTGGCGCTCGCTCCGCGTTACCGCACCGTTGCGTTCGACAACCGGGGCGCCGGACGCAGCGACAAACCGTTTGGCATCTACTCCCTCGAGCAGATGGCCGATGACGCCATCACAGTGCTCGACGATGCTGGCATCGACTCGGCGCACGTCATTGGTGCCTCGATGGGCGGGGCGATCAGCCAGATCATCGCCCTGAAGTACCCCGATCGGGTCCGCTCGCTCACACTGGCCTGCACTGCCTGTCGTAACCATCCGTGGCGGCGCGAGCTGTTGAGCAGTTGGGCGACCACGGCGAACGAGCGCGGCATGGGCGCAATGGCCAACGAGGCGGCACGCTGGGTGATCGGCCCGCGTTCGTTCCGGCGGGCAGCCCCCCTGTTCGGCTGGTTGGGTCCGATGGCGATGGGTCGCCCCACCCACGCGTTCGTGGCGCAGGTCCGGGCGATCCTGGCCACCGATGAATCGATGGCTTCTGAGCTCAGCACCTTCGCAATGCCCGCACTGGTGATGGTGGGGAACCAGGACATCCTCACGCCCCGCGGTGATTCCGAGGAGCTTGCCGATCGCATACCCCATGCCGAACTGGCGGTCATCTCTGGGGCTGCGCACGGCTTCATGGTCGAGCATGCGAGCACGTTCAATCGGGTGTACCTCGATTTCCTCGGCCGCTGCGTGAAGGCCGAACAGGCAGCGACACCGTTGATCGCGACCGCACTTGCGTCCTGACCGATGATGCGCGTCGTCGTCGTTGGCGCAGGACTCGCAGGACTCACCGCCGCTCGACAGTTGGCCGATGCAGGCCACCAGGTGACCGTGTTCGACAAGGGCCGTTCGCCAGGTGGTCGTCTGGCAACGCGCCGCATCGGTACCGGCCGATTCGACCACGGTGCCCAGTTCTTCACGGTGCGCAGTGACCGGTTTGCTGCGTTGGTTGCCCCGCACATCGAAACCGGCTTGGTCTTCGAATGGTGCCGCGGGTTCTCTGCGGAGGCAGACGGCTATCCGCGTTACGCGGTGCGCGGGGGGATGAACGCCTGGGCGAAGGTGCTGGCCCGGGGCCTTGACGTGCGTTGCTCATCGTTGGTGTTCGCGATCCGTCGGGGCAGCGCCGCCAGCGGAGCAGCATGGGACGTGGCGCTCGACGATGGCAGCTCCGTTGCGGCCGATGCGCTGGTGGTCACCTGCCCGCTGCCGCAGTCGTATTCGCTGCTCGTGTCGGCGGAGGTGACGCTGCCAGAGGAACTGCTGCGCACCGAGTACGACCGGACCGTTGCGCTGCTGCTCTCGCTCGATCGCAGCCCCGCCGTGGCGGAGCCGGGCGGGCTGAACAACCCCACCGACCGGCTGAGCTTCGTTGCCGACAACCAGCGCAAGGGCATCAGCGACGCACCAGCGCTGACCGTGCATGCCAATGCGGCATGGAGCGAGGAGCACTGGGACGATGCGCCGGCGGTAGCGATCGAAGCGTTGCTCACCGCCGCCGGCGAGTACATCGGCGACGCGTTGGTGCTCGAGGCGCAGCTCAAGAAATGGCGGTTCGCGACGCCGCGCACGCTCTGGCCCGAACCATGCTGGACCGCCGCCAACACCACCGGTCCGCTGGTGCTTGCGGGCGATGCGTTTGCCGGCCCGCGCATTGAGGGCGCAGTGCTGTCCGGCCTGGCCGCCGCAGCGGCGTTGCTCGGGTGACCAGCGCCAGCCCGACCAGCGATCGCCGCGCGCCGAACCGTGGGTCGGCTCAGGTGGTCGCGGTCACATCGGCCGAACACTGCACCGATGCGATGCGTTGTTTGGACACGTCGATCACGGTGGTGCTCGCTGGGCCATAGGTGGACACGAAGTTGGACAACGACGTGGTCTCCTGTGGGCAGTTGCGGTCGACGGTGTTGGCCAAGCGCACCACCCAACCGTTCTGCAGTTGCGCCAGGCCGTGGCCGAGCAGGTCGACGATGGGCGGCGCCAGTACCTTCGGCCCCGCCTCAACCGGCACGATGGCGAACCAGAGCACGGCGTCACCGAGCAGGTTGGCGAGCACGGCACAGCGGCCGATCTCGGTGTATCCCGTACAGCTGATGGATCCCGGAGTGCCGTCCACCAGGCGCATGGTGCGATGACCATCGATGATGACATCGGCCGAGCCGTGCACGATGTCGTCGGTCACCGAGAAGTCGGCCGAAGGTTGTATCTGGTACACGACCGAGATGAAGTCGACGGTGTGCACCGTGGCGGTGGTCGCGGATGCGGCAGCGTCAGGCGATGTGCCCAGCGGCAGCGCCACCTTGATCAGCGCCGCCATGCCGACGAGGAGGGCGAAGGCAGCCCAGATTCGCCACGAGAAGAACTGCCGCATCGGATTGAGCGTATGTCAGCGCGCGGGCGATGGTGCGTCAGCCCAACGCGCGTACGGCGTTGGAGGCCGCTGCGTGCGCGGCAACGGCGATCTGGTCCATGACGTCGGCGTCGTGGCCGAGGCCGACGAACAACGCCTCGTAGGCGCCCGGTGCAAAGGCGATGCCCTCGGCCAGCGCGGCCTGGAAGAGCGCGGCGTAGGAGGCCTCGCTCGTGGTCTTGGCTGCATCGAAGTTGGTCGGCAACGGGCCGGCTCCGAAGTACATGCCCACGAGGGTGCCCACCACGGGGAACTGTGCGGGCAGCCCTGCCGCTGAGCAGGCCTCGGTGAGCAGAGCGGACAGCCGACCGGCGCGGCTGGCCAACTCGGTATAGACGTCGTCGTCGAGTTCGTTCAGTACGGCCAGACCGGCTGCGGTGGCGATGGGGTTGCCAGCGAGGGTTCCGGCGTGGAAGACCTTGCCGATGGGGGTGAGGCACTCCATGATGTCGGCGCGACCACCGACGGCTCCGATGGGCAGGCCGCCGCCGATCACCTTGCCGAAACAGGTGATGTCGGGGCGCACGCCCAAGAGGCCCTGGGCACCGCCCGAACCGACCCGGAAACCCGTGATGACCTCGTCGAAGATGAGCAGTGCGCCGACGCGGTCGCATTCGGCGCGCAGGCCTGCCAGGAAGCCGGGCACGGCGGCCACGACACCCATGTTCGCAGCGACGGGCTCGACGATGACGGCGGCGACCTGATCGTCGAGTTGGGGCACCACGTTGTACGGGGCCACGATGGTGTTGGCCACCGTGGCATTGGGGATACCTGCGGTGCCAGGCAGGCCGAGCGTGGCGACCCCGCTGCCGCCTGCGACGAGCAGCGCATCGGTGGCGCCGTGGAAGTTGCCCGAGAACGTGACGATGCGATCGCGGCCGGTGACGCCACGCGCCAGACGAATGGCGGTGCTGGTGGCCTCGGTGCCACTGTTCATCAACCGCACGCGTTCGCAGCTGGCGACGCGTTCGCCGATGGCCTCGGCCAACTTCATCTCGCGTGGTGTCGGTGCACCGAACGAGGTGCCGTCGGCCGCAGCCGCCGTGATGGCAGCGGTGATGGCGGGATGGGCGTGACCCAAGATGACGGCGCCGTAACTCTGCACCAGATCGACGTAGCGCTTGCCCTCTACATCGAACACGTAGGGCCCCTGGGCGCGGGCCACCACGTACGGCGAACCACCGACTGCCTTGAAGGCGCGGATAGACGAGTTCACCCCACCGGGAATGGCGCGGCAGGAGCGTTCGAACAGCTCGTTGTTGGAGGGAACACCCCTGCCGGTGCACACCGTTGCCACACAGCCGGCGGCCTGACAGCGGACGGGGTCGCAGAAGGGGATCACAATGCGCCTCCGGGCGTCGATGCGGATGGGTCACCCGACGCCTGGGCTGCTGCCCGCTCGGCAAACCACCGCGTGAAGTAGGTCAGGATCACGTCGGCGCCGGCGCGCTTGATGGCGGTGAGTTGTTCGAGGGCGACAACATCGTGATCGATCCACCCATTGGCGGCCGCCGCCTTGATCATCGCGTACTCGCCGCTGACGTGATACGCCGCCACCGGCAGATTGGTGAGCGCACGCACGGCCACGATCACGTCGAGGTACGAGAGCGCTGGCTTCACCATCACCATGTCGGCGCCCTGGGCGATGTCTGCCTCGACCTCGGTGAGGGCCTCGCGGGCGTTGCGCCAATCCTGCTGGTATCCCTTGCGGTCGCCGCCGTCGGCGATCTGCACATCGACCGCATCGCGGAACGGGCCGTACAGGCCGCTCGCATACTTCGCCGAGTAGGCAAGGATGGCGACCCCGGTGTGGCCGGCTGCGTCGAGCGCTGCACGGATGGCACCGACCTGGCCGTCCATCATGCCGCTGGGGGCCACCACGTGTGAGCCCGCATCGGCCTGTGCAACGGCGGCCCGGGCGTACAGATCGAGTGTGAGATCGTTGTCGACCTGACCATGGGCATCGAGCACGCCGCAGTGACCATGGTCGGTGTATTCGTCGACACAGGTGTCGGACATGAGCACGATGCGGTCGCCGAACTCGGCATGTAGCGCGCGCAGCGCAACCTGCACGATGCCCTGGGGATCGAACGCCCCGGACCCGATGGCGTCTTTGTGCGCAGGTACACCGAACAGGATCACGGCCTTCACGCCGAGGCGAACGAGCAGGCGCACCTCGTCGAGCAGACTGGCCACCGTGTGCTGCATCACGCCCGGAAGCGACAAGATGGGCTGAGGTGCGCTGATTCCCTCGCGGACGAACAACGGAGCGACGAGGTCGTTCACCGACAGGCGGGTCTCGGCCACGAGCTCGCGTAGTGCCGCGGAGCGACGCAGACGGCGGGGTCGGGCATGGGGGAAGTTGGCAGCCACGGCGTTCATCGTAGGGCGTCAGGCCCGAACAGCATGCGCCAGATCGGCCAGCGTCAGCTCGGCGTGTGAGCCGATGATGCGGTGCGCGGCCGAGAGATCGTGCCCCAGGGTGAGCGGGCCGGGACAGGCAATGGTGTACATCCCCGCTGCCCGTGCCGAGGCCACCCCGGTGGCGCTGTCCTCGAAGGCAATCGAGCGTGATGGTTCGGCACCGAGTGCTGCGCACGCTTGGAGGTACGGCGCCGGATGGGGCTTGGGTCGTACGGCGATGTCGATGGTGATCAGCGCACTCAGGTGGTGATGCAGTTGGAGTTGGTGCAGGCGTGCCTCCACCCAGTCGAGCGGCGAGTTCGATGCCACGGCCATCGGAATGCCGGCGATCGCCGCCTCCTCGATCAGCGCTTCGATGCCCGGGCGGGCGCCAAGGGCGGACAACAGACGGACCTTGACGGTTTGCCGGCTGGCGCGGACGCGTTGCGTATCGATGGCTCGGCCAAGGTGTGCAGACAGTTCCTGGACCCAATCGGGCCCGACGCTGGTGCCGACGACGTGCTCGAAATGGGCAACGGTGTAGTCAGCGCCGTGCTCGCCCCACACCTCGCGGATCGATTGGTACTCGACCGTTTCGGTGTCGACGATCGTGCCGTCGAGATCGAACACGATCGCCTCGGGAAGCGGTGGACGAACGGCGGAGCGAAGCACGTTCGTGGACGCTACCGGCTAGCGTCAGAGGCGATGGTGGCTCAAGCTCAGTTCTCCGCAACAGACGTACCGGTACTACCGGGTGAGGTCGAGACGCTGTCGCTCACGCTGTTCAATCTGGGTGATCACACCGAGACCTACACCCTCGTCCCGTCGGGCCTGCTCGCCGGATGGGTGCGGATGTCGCCGCCGGTGGTCACGCTGTTCGGTGGATCGCACGAGGTCATCAACGTGACGCTGCATCCGCCGCGGTTGTCCTCCACTGCCGCCGGACCGGCTCCGCTCACCGTGCGTGTGATCCCCCAGAACGAGCCCGACGATGTCACCATCGCCGAGACCACTGTGCAGATCGGGGCCTTCCACGATCGCCGCATCGAAATGCTGCAACCCGTGCTGCGCGGGCGCCGGCGGGCCACGTTCGAGTTCCTGGTCGAGAACCACGGCAACCTGCAGGCCAGTTGCCGGTTGCACCTCATCGACACCACCCAGCGTCTTGACGGAGCATTCGATCCGCCGGCGATTGGTATCGAGCCCGGCGCCAAGAGCTTGGTGCGCCTTCGACTCAAGTCGCTCCATCGCCAGATGAGCGGCGAGTCGCGGACCCTTCCGTTCTCCGTCGAGGCCGACCAACAGGGTTTCCCCACTGCCGCGACCGATGCCACGTTCGTGCAGAGCCCGCTGATCGGCGAGCACTCCGGGCGACGGGTCATGGGTGCAGTCGCGGTCGTTGGCGTGCTGGCCGGGGCGTGGTTCGCGTTGGCGAAGCCTGTGGTCGAGCGCGCTGCGCGAGATGCCGTGAAGGGCGGGACTTCTTCGGTTCAGGTCGCCCCGCTGCCGGGGGTCGAGGCGCCCACCGACTCCACGGTGGCGACCGACGGTTCAACGCCGGTGGAGAATGTCATCAGGGGCACGCAGGCGTTCAACCGCCGGTTGGTGGTCAAGGTGGCGCTGAGCGCTTCGGCCACCGATCAGTACGTGGTGCCCAGCGGCAAGGTGCTGCGCATCACCGACGTGGTGCTGCAGAACCCCAACTTCGATACCGGCCCGGCAAACCTGTCGAACAACGATCAGGTGCTGGTCCCCTGGCGACTCGAAAATGCCACCGGCAACGAGAGCCTCCCACTGGTGAGCCCGCTGGTGTTCAAGGGCGGCGACAAGGTCACCTTCAGCTTCACGTGCGACAGCGTCGGCGACGCCCCGACCGGTTCGTGCGTTCCCGCCGTCCTGCTCAGCGGCACGCTCGCCGACAGCTGATCCGCTTGCATGAACCAGGCCTGGGCGGGTGACCCGTCAGGGCCGCGGCCAGCTGGCGGTGCCGGGGCCCGAGGCAGCAACGCGCTGCACCTGCACCGCGACCCCGGCCTCGGTGCCATCGGCCACCAGGGCGACCAATGTGCGGGTACCCGTTCGGTCGCCCTTGGGGATGAGCAACTCGGTGATGAATGCACCCGTTGCGTCGGTGGTCGCCAGCGTGGTTCGCCCAGCGCCGTCGCCCCAACCGAGTAGGACCGTAGCGTCGGCAGGGAACCCGGTGCCGCTGATGCCGAGCCGTGCGCCGGGTCGTGCGTGGCTGGTGGTGATGAGCGACGGGGAGTAGTAGCCCTGTCCGCTGACGAAGATGGACGTGTACTGGCCGGCCAATGTGCCGACAGTGACCGTCGCCGTGCGGCGGCCCGAGGCAAGCGGATTGAAGCGAATGACCACCGGGCAACTCTGACCCATGATGATCTGCGTGCCACAGCCGTTGAGGGTGATCGAGAAGTCGGCCGGGTTGGCGCCGCTGATGCCCACGGAGGTGACGACGGTGGGACCCACGAACACGTTGGAGACGTTGATGATGCGCGGAGCGCTGTTCTGGCCGACCAGTGTGGGATCGAAGTCCACCCCTGCAGGGAGGGCCTCGAGGGCGGGTTCTCCCCCTGAACCCTTCAACGGTGACGTCAGCGTGATGGCGCCGTAGCCGGTTTCGGCAACGCTGAGCGTGCCGCCGATGAGCCCGCTGTGCGATGGCGTGAGGAGCACGTACACCGAGCAGCTCTTGCCGGCGGGCACCGGGGCACCGTCGAGGCACGAGCCGCCGGTCACGGCAAAGTCGGGGGTGTCGCTGGTGGCGGTGGCCGGCACGAAGGCGCCGGGGCCGTCGTTGACCACGTTCACGTACCATTCGGGGCCGGGCACGCCCACTGTGACCGTTCCGAGATCGCCGTGGGCGATGGCGAGGCGTGGCGTGAACGATGCCAGCACGACACGCCGACCGGTGATGGAGGTATCGCCGAGCAGCCGTCCTGCCACCAGTGAATCGGCCACCAGCACGCGACCATTGGCGGACAGGTGCGGGTGGGCGTGCGCGCCAGGAGCTGGCGCTGGGCTGTCGAACGCTCTGCGGAGTTGCTGTGTGCCGAGATCGGCCACGAGTAGGTCGCCGTCGCTGGCCTCGCCGCCGCCAGGTGTTTGAATCTGCAACAGGTTGGACGATTGCGTGGAGAAGGCAACGGTGTTGCCATCGGCAGACATGGTGGGCGAGCTCGACGGGCCATCGGCGGCGATGATCGGTTGTTCTGTCACGGCAGGCACGCGGCTGACCAGCGTGACCGATGTGGTGCCGGGCTCGTCGAACACGAAGTTGGCATCGGAGTCGCGATCGACCACGTAGATCTGCGCCGGGCAGCTGGTGCGGCAGGCTGTGAGGCTGGGGGAGTTGACCAGGTTGGTGGCCGACGACGTAAAGGCCACGAGGCGACCATCGGCCGATACCGCAGGGTTGGTGGCGCCCGCATTGGCCGGGCCGGTGGACCCGCGGGAAACAAGTGACACGGCGGTGAATGGATCGGCGTTACTGCGGTCCCAGGCGAACACCTGGCTGGGAACCGTGGCGGGCGTCGTGGCACCGTTACTGACGGGCAGCACCCAGTCGGGGACGGCGTCCCCGCTGGTGGCGTCAGAGCTGAACACCACGGTGTTGCCGTCACCTGAGAGTGCAGGGTTGCGCTCGCCGACGTACACGGCACCGTTGCCGGCGGCCTCGGCGGGTAGGCCGGCTGCCTGGACAGAGCGTCCGGGCTCGTCGACCAACTTGGTCAGGTCGACGACGTCGATCGCAGTGGGGCCGTTCAGCGGATCGTCGTTGCCCGACAGCGACGCGAACGGCCGGGCGTAGGCGATGACCGAGCCGCTGCCGGAGACGGCAACGGGTTGGGTGGGGTCGACGTTGCCGCGGGCCTGGTCCTGGCCGTTGATACCGGAGATGGTCGATACCAATTCCCAGTCGTTTGCCACGCCGCCACATTCAGGCAAGATCGTGCGGTACACATCCCAGCGGGTGCCGCGGTCCTCGTCTCGGAACAGATCGAATGCCATCTCGGTGGTGACTGCCACGACGCAGCCGTCGGCGCTGATGACCGGCAGCACGCTGTTGCCGAGACGAATGCCGTCACGGGGAACAGTGAGTTCGATCAGTTGACGGGTACCCCGGTCGCTCAGCCAGACGCTGCTGGCCCGGCCATCGGCGTTGGCGGGCGGGGCGGTGAACACCACCATCCTCCCGTCACCCGACACCGTTGGGTGGTCGGCGACCGTGGGCGAGACCACCGAGAACGGCACCGTGGTGGCCACGACGCGCGCCGACACCTGTTGAGGCGCGCCAGCTGCCCCGATGGTGGTAGCGGCGAGTACCGCGAAACCTCCGCCGAGGGCCCAGCGCCGCCCTGTGTGCCGTCTTGCCATCTGGTGTCCGAGTGTCCTCGCCGCAGTGATTGGGAGCATGCGAGTCACGTCGCAATCAAGGGGCAATCCTATCCATGTCCGAGGAGGCAGGCACTGAGGCATGCCACCAATCCGTCCAGAGAATGATCGGCCGCGATGGCGGTGATCTTGAGGCCGAGTTCCTCGGCGGCCTGCGCTGTGGCCGGGCCGATGGCGATCACCACCGGGGGTGTGGAGGGTCCGAACACGTCCACCCAGGCGCGTGCAGCTGAACCGCTGGCGAAGAGCACGGCGTCGGCGGACAGCACCGACAGCAGTACGGCCGAGCGTTCGGCGGCCGGGGGCACCTGGGGGATCGTGCGGTAGGCGGCCACGACCTCGACCTGCCAACCCTTCGAGCGGAGGCCATCGGCCACCTCGTGGCCGGCCTGCTCGGCCTGGGCGATCAGGACCGTGCCGGTGCCCTCGGGGAACTCGGCAACGAGACCAGCAGCGAACTGGCGTTGCGGCACCAGATCGGCACGCAGGGGTAACGCCTCGGCGGTGGTCCTGCCGACGGCTGCAAGTCGTGGCATCCGGCGCTGCGCCTGCCCGCTGGTGGATGCCTCGAGCCGGGCAACGGCACCAGCCACGCGTGCAGCACCGTTGGGCGAGGTGACGACGAGCCAATCGAACTCGGCGAGGTGCTCGAGCGCGTGGTGCAGCGCTGCGCCGGCGTCGGATGGCTCGACGATGGCAATCAGTGGGACCACGATCGCCTCGGCGCCCAGGGCGGCGATCTGCTGGACGAGCTCATGGCTCTGGTCAGCGGCACGCGTGATGACCACCCGTCGCCCGGCGAGTGGCGGCGATGTCACCGAAGGATCTCCGCATGCAGGGCCCTGGCCGTCTCGACGGCGGTGGTGACCCAGTCGTGGTCGAGGCGCACGGTGGTCTGCAGCACACGTCCGTTGTCGTTGGCCAGAAAGGCAGTGAGGTGGCCGTTGCTCACGTGGGCGCCGATGGGCAGCGAGCAGCCCGAGCCGAGTTCGGCCAGAAAGGCGCGTTCGGCGGTGACGGCGCGGCGGGTGGGTGCATGGTCGATGATGGCCAGCGCTGCCATGGTGGTGGCGTCGTTGCTGCGGCACTCCACAGCCACACAACCCTGGCCGACGGCAGGCACCATCGCATCGGGGTCCATGTGCTGGGCGATGCGCCCGGTGAGCCCGAGGATCTCGAGCGCAGCGACCGCCATCACGATGGCGCCGTCATCGGGCACCTTCGACAGTCGGGTGTGGATGTTGCCGCGCAGCTCGACAAAGTTCAGGTCGGGCCGCAAGGCGTGCAGCTGTGCCCGTCGGCGGACCGAACCCGTGGCCACCGTCGCACCGAGACGCAGGCCATCGAGGGTGCTCCCCACCAACGCATCGCGTGGGTCGCGCCGCTCGGTGAACGCAGCGATGCTGAGGCCATCGGCTGGTTGCGACGGCAGGTCCTTTGCGCTGTGCACGGCCAGATCCGCCTGGCCGTCGAGCACGGCCCGCTGTACTTCTTTCACGAACACGCCCTGCCCGCCAATGGTGTGCAACGGGACGTCTTGGCGCTGGTCGCCGAGCGTGTCGACGAACACCAACTCGGCGCGCCATCCGGGGTGGCCCGCCTCGATGGCCGCAGCGATGACCTCGGCCTGTGTGCGCGCCTGCGCGCTGGATCGCGTGGCAATGCGCAGCAGGTGAACGGTCATCGAACCGAGCTCAGCTCAGGTTGAACAGGTCGTGCACCGCTGCGGCGTTGCGTTCGCCGCTCGGTGTGCCCACGTCCTCTTTCAGGCGCACGCTGGGATGGTGCAACAGCTTGGCGATGATGCCCCGGGTCAGCGACTCGACGGCGGAGCGCTGGGCGGGCTCGAGGCCGGCCAGACGCGATGCGAATCGCTCGAGCTCAGCCACGCGGATGGTCTCGGCGTGCTCGTGCAGTTGAGCCACCAGCGGTGCGGCTTGGCGTGCGGTGACATCGATGCTGAACCGCTCGACTTCCTCGCCCACGATGATGCGCACGGAGTCGGCCTCGGCCGCGCGCTTTTCGATCCCTTTGGCCGCCCAATCGCGCAGGTCGTCGAGATCGAGCAGGGTGACCCCGTCGAGTTGGGCAACGGCTCCGTCAACATCACGGGGGACCGCGATGTCGACCACGAGCAGCGGGGTATCGATACCGCCGCGTGCCGCATGCACGAGGTCGTGATCGATGACGACCGAGCCGGAGCCGGTACAGGTGAGCAGCACATCGACCGAGGCGATGGTGTCGCCGAGCGCATGGAACGGTACGACGCGGCCGTTGATGCGGGCGGCGAGTTGCTCGGCGCGTGCCTCGGTGCGGTTGGTGACAGTGATGTCGGCGGCACCGGCTGCAACGAGGGCCACGGCGACTCCCTCGCCCATCTCGCCGGCACCGACCACGAGAACCCGGCGACCCTTCAGAGTGCCGAGGCGTTCGGTGGCCATCTCGACGGCGGCGTGGCTGACGCTGGTGGTGGAGCGGCTGATGCCGGTCTCGGTACGGGCCCGCTTGCCCGTCTCGAGCGCATGGCGGAACAACAGGTTCAGTGTTGCCCGGGCTCCGCCCTCGCTCTGGGAGAACTCCCAGGCGTGGCGCACCTGGCCAAGGATCTCGGTCTCGCCGAGCACGGCAGAATCGAGTCCGGCTGCCACTTCGAACAGGTGGGAAACGGCGGCGTCGTCGTGCTGGCTGTACAGGTGCGGGTGCAGCTCATCGGGGGTGAGCCCACCGAGTTCGCAGAAGAAGTCGCGGATGTCGGCATAAGCGCCGTGGAAGCGTTCGGCCACGGCGTAGACCTCGGTGCGGTTGCACGTGCTGAGCACCACGGCCTCACGGATGTTGACGCGGCTGGTCAGGCTGGCGATGGCTTTCGGGAGCGATTCCACGGTGACAGAGACGCGTTCGAGCAGGGCCAGTGGCCCGGTCCGGTGGTTTACGCCTATGACCACGATTGACACGTGAGCAACAACCTTTCGTTCTTCGAGGGAAACCCTACGCGCTGGCCCCACGGCCAGAGTTATCCGAACCGAGCGAACGCAGGCCACCGCCACCGGCCCGGCGTTGCTCGTAGTAGCTGAGGATCTGCAGTTCGACGGCGAGGTCGACCTTACGAACGCTGATGCCGTGGGGCACGGCAAGTACCACGGGTGCGAAATTCAGGATGCTGGTGACGCCGGCGCGTACCAGGCGATCGGCTGCATCCTGTGCGGCCGAGGGCGGAGTGGCCACGACCCCGATGCTGACCTGACGCGATTGCACGATCTGGGCGAGGTCGTCGAGGTGACGCACGCGCACGCCACCGATGACGCTGCCCACCTTGGTGGTGTCGATGTCGACCACGCCTGCCACGGGGAAACCGCGCTCGCCGAAGCCCCCGTATCCGGCCAGGGCCTGGCCCAGATTGCCGGCACCGACGATCACCACCGCCCAATCGTGGTTGAGCCCGAGTTCTCGGCGGATCTGGTAGACGAGGAACGCGACCTCGTAGCCAACACCCCGGGTGCCGTAGCTGCCGAGATACGAGAGGTCCTTGCGGACCTTGGCGGCGTTCACGCCGGCCAACTCGGCGAGGCCTTCGCTGCTGATGTTCTCGACCTCTTCGTCGGCCTGCTCGCTCAGGATGCGTAGGTACACCGGGAGCCGGGCGACGGTGGCCTCGGGGATACGGCGGCGGACGCGTTCAACTGGCATGAGATCCACACGCTATGCACATGTGCACACGTTCACAAAGTCGGGTCGCGGTGAAATTTTCCGAATTCGGAGTGTATTTGGTCACGCGGGTCGAGTCGCCGAGCGCGCGACGCTCAGCGGGTATGTTGGCCGGTGTGACCCTGAACGCTGCTCTTGCCGCCGCCGCCACGCTGGTGGCGACAGCGTTCGCGCTGAGCACGCTCGACCGGTATCTGCGTAAGGGCCGGATGCACGAGTTGGCATGGACCATCTCGTTGTCCTTCTTCGCTCTCGGCGGGATGGCGCTGTGGTGGGCCGAGGCCCACGGTTGGGGCACTGCGACGTTTCGTGTGTTCTTCCTCGCCGGAGCCGTACTGAACGTGCCCTGGCTCGGTCTCGGCACCGTCTATCTGTTGGCGGGACCCCAATGGGGTAACCGCATCCGGATCTGGTTGGTGGCACTTTCGGGCGTTGCCACCGGTGTGGTGTTGAGCGCGCCGACCCGCATGCCGGCGTCGGGCACCGACCTCCCCACGGGCAGCGAGCTGTTCGGCGTTGCGCCGCGGGTGCTCGCCGCCGTTGGCTCAGGCGTGCCGGCACTGGTCATCATCGGCGGAGCGCTGTGGTCAGCGTGGCGCGTGGCGCGTGGCCGGGTACCCGCATTCGGCGCCGGGGCGCAGCGCACGGTGTCGCTCCCCAAGCGTTTGGCGGTCGGCAACGTGCTGATCGCTGTCGGCACACTGGTGCTGTCGGCCAGCGGCACGATTGCCGGACGCCTTGGCAAGGACCGCGCCTTTGCGCTCACGCTGCTCGTCGGCATCTGCGTGCTTTTCGCTGGGTTCCTGGTCGCCAGCGGCAGCTCCGGCCGACGAATCAGCCTGGCAGAATCAGGCCAACGAGCGGCGTAGCAACTTGCCGGTCACGTTTCGTGGCAGTTCGTCGACGAACAGGATCTTCGACGGGCACTTGTACCGGGCCAGCTCGCTGTTGCAGTAGGCAATGAGCTCGTCTTCGTCGAGGTGCACGCCGGGTGCGGGGACCACGAAGGCCTTCACGGCTTCGCCCGTATGGGGATGTGGCACACCGACCACGCCCACCTCGGATACGCCACCGTGCCCGAGCAGGACCTCTTCGACTTCGTGGGGGAACACGTTGAACCCGCTGACGATGATGAGGTCCTTGGCGCGGTCGATGAGGTACAGGAATCCGGCGCTGTCGGTCATGCCGATGTCGCCGGTGCGTAGCCAACCGTCAGCGGTGAGTACCCGGGCGGTGCCTTCTGGATCGTTGAGGTACCCCTGGAACACGTTGGGTCCGCGTACCCAGATCTCGCCGCTGTCGCCGGCGAGCACGTCGTCGCCGGTTTCGTCGACCACGCGTACCTGCACACCATCGATCACTTTGCCGACCGAGCCGGGTTTCATTGCTCCGCCGCCGGAGGAGGTGACAATGGGAGAGGCCTCGGTGAGGCCGTATCCCTCGGCGAGCTTGATGCCGAAGCGTTCGTCGAGGCGCCGCATGGCTTCCTCGGGCATCTTGGCGGCACCGGTGAGTGCCACACGCACGGTCGAGAAGGCATCGGGCGGAGCGTCGCACATGGAGAAATCAACCCACATTGGGGGTGCGCCGGGTACCACGGTGACCGAGCGATCGCGGATGGTCTCGAGCGCTGTGGAGGGGTCGAAACGCTGCACCAGCACCACCGTGGCGCCGACCGCCAGCGAGATACCCAGCACCACGTTGAGGCCCATGATGTGGAACATCGGGAGCACTGCATAGACCACATCGCTGGCCTGCATCACGGTCTCGGTGTGGATGACCTGGTCGATGTTGGACATCAGGTTGCCGTGGCTGAGCATTGCTGCCCGCGGCGCGCCGGCTGTGCCGCTGGTGAACATGAGCACCGCGAGATGATCGGGTGACACATCCAGCACCGGTATCGGGGCGCACATGATGAGCTCGTCGATCGACGTGGCGTCGTCGAGCTCGTGGCCCTCAGTGGCGATGACCCGTTGGACCAAGGGCACCTCGGCCCGATCGATATGACGCCAGGCGTTGACGGCCGCCGGGCCGACGATGACGGTGGATGCCCCGACGGTGGCCAGCTCGCGGGTGAGCTCGGGTGCCGGGCTGCTGGGGTTCAGCGGCACGGCCACTGCGCCGAGACCGAGCACTGCCAGATACGACACGACGAAGAAACGACCGTTGCCGACGAGCAGGGCTACGCGGTCGCCCTCGTTCACACCCAGCTCGGCCAGACCGCCGCGCAGACCGGCAACCTGCTCGGCCAGGGCACCATAGGTGGTGGCGCGGTTGCGGCTGATGAGTGCGACGTGCTCGGTCGGATGACCATCAATGATGTTGGCAAGATTCACTGGTTCAGCCCCCCGACGAACAACACTAGCGGGAGCGAGATACTGGCGGCGGCGCCGAGGGAAGCGCCAGCGACGAGGCGCCCGACGGGAGCAGCCGAAGCGAAGCCAAGGCCAGCACCGACCAGTGGTTAGAGCCGCATCAGCGACAGCGTGCCGGCAAGCAGAATGGCCAAGAGGAGCAGACCGAGGGCGAGGGTGGTGGCCGGGCGCATGGTCGAAACGCTACCGGTTGATGCGCAGGTTGACGGGACTGGTGACGCTCACCCGGTTGGGATCGCCCACCGCAGTGTCGGCGTCGGTGACTGTCTCCAGCACCACTTGATCGGACGGGCCGATGTGCAGCTCCTGTGCGGCGGAGCGGCGGTCCAGACACAGCGCCAGCATGCCGTAGGAATCGGTGACCAGACCAACGGCGCCGGTGCCGAGCTCGTTGAAGTTTGCGGCCAGTTTCGCGACGCGCGTGATGGGTGCACCGTTGAGCTCACCGACCGTGACCCGGATGTGGTCGCCGAGGTGGGCCACCTCGGCGGGCCCCACATTGAGCTGGCAGTTACCGAAGCGATCGACCCACAGCACCTCGGTCACCAGAGCGCTGCCTTCCTGGCGGGGCAATGGGATGACGCCGGGGATGAGCAGTTCTGCGTCGATGGGTTCGCCGAGTTCGTACAGGTCGACGCCGTTGCAAAGGTGCGCTGCTGCGGGAGCGAAGATGTCGCGACCGGCAAAGGTGGCGCCCGGGGCAACGAGCTGGTACTCGGTGTTCGACAACACCACCGCACGGCCTGCACCGCCGGCCATGGCCACGGCTGGCGCGAGCAGGCCGTTGTCGGGTCCCACCAACACACCCTCGCCGTCGCCGACCTCGATGGCGATGCTCCTGCGGCTGGTGCCAACACCGGGATCCACCACGGCAAGCACCACACCTGAGGCCACATACGAGATGGCCCGTGCGAGGGTGAGCGAACCGGCCCGGACATCGAACGCTGGCACCTCGTGGGTGATGTCGATGACGGTGACGTGCCCGGCGATGTCGCGCACCACGCTCTTCACGACACCGACGAACTCATCGACGGTGCCGTAATCGGTGAGGAACGAGATCGTGTCGTACGTGCGGCCCATGGCAGCGAGGCTAGTGCGAAGGCTCGGAACCCGGCCGAGAAACGACAAGGGCTGGTGTCAACCCCCCGATGACACCAGCCCATGTCGGCGCTGCCCTTGCGGGGCGCGACTCCCGTTTGCTTTCGCAACCGAAAGGCCAATGACGACCTCGGGGTGAACAGTAGACGAACAGTCCCCTAGGAGAAAAGAGTCACACCAAAGAATTTCTTGGGAATATTTCAAGCAGAGCGATCAGGGGTGTGCTATGCCCAGTTCGCGGCTGCGCTCGGTTGATGCCATGACGGCTGACTGCATGGCGGCGCGCACCGCGCGGTCCTCGAGCGCTTTCAGCCCGGCGGCGGTGGTGCCGCCCGGCGACGTGACCATGGCCCGCAGCGCAGCGGGGTTGCCGCGTTCGCTCAACATGGCCGCCGAGCCGACGAACAACTGCGTGACCAGCTTCTCCACTGCGGGGCGGGCGAGGCCGGCAAGGACGCCGCCCTCGATGAGCGCCTCGGCGATCATGAACAGGTACGCGGGACCGCTGCCGACCAGGCCGGTGATGGCATCGAGTTGGTACTCCGGCACGATCTCGACAATGCCGACCGAGGTGAGGATGTCGGTGGCCCACTGCAGATCCGCAGCGCTGGCGGCAGTGCCACCGGCCATGCCTGCCGCGCCGAGGCCCACCAATGCGGGTGTATTGGGCATGGTGCGGATGACGGCCACACCGGCACCAGTGGCGGACTCGAGCGTGGCGATGGAGACGCCGGCGGCAACCGACAGCACGCGCACGGCGCCAGCCCCTACTGCGGCGGCGGCAGCCGCTGGCGCATCGGGCGGCTTCACGGCAATGATCGCTGCGCTGCAGCGGGGAACCGTGTCGGTGACTGTGGTGCCCGGGAAACGGCGGGACAGTTCGTCGCGTTGACCGGCGATCACCTCGACGATGGCGAGATCGGTCGCTTCGATCCAACCAGACGAGAGCAGGCCGCCAATCAGTGCGATGCCCATGTTGCCGCCACCGATGACCGCGAGTGCATGTGTCTTCATCGCCACAACCTATTCGTTCCCACCGGAGTCGGCGCGTCGATATGCGGTCTGCGGACCGCCGGCTCTGTGACCGAGCCCGGCGACCAGCGGGCGGGTGACGCCACACGGGGCGCCGGCGCGGGCTCACGAATCGACTTCCCCGATGCGGCCCGCGCCGGCGAAGTCCTGAGTGCCCCCCAACGCCGCCCGTGGAAAACGGATGACCGCGGTGTCCTGGTGGGACTGTGCTCGTGTTCCTAGGAGGCAGCCCCCGCCGCGCGCAGCGCAGCGATGGCGTTGGCATCGAAGCCGAGTTCGGTGAGCAACTCGTCGGTGTGTTCGCCGAGTGTTGGTGCACCGCTGCCCAGGGTTGCGGGGGTGCTGGCGAACTGGGCGGGATGGCGCGGTTGGCGCAGCCTGCCGGCAGTGGGGTGCACCGAGTCCTGCAGCAGCCCGATGGCCTGCACGTGCGGGTCGGCCGACAGTGCGGCCGGCGACAGCACCACACCGGCCGGCACCTTGAGTTCGTCGAACCGGGCCATTGCCTGGGCCGTGGTCAGCGTTGCGGCCGCAGCGTGACAGCGCTGCATGATGCCGGCCATGACATCGACGTTGGTGCGCCGGGCGACGATGCCGGCCACGCGGGGGTCGTCGTAGCCATCGACGCCCAGTGCCTTGCACATGCCGGCAAAGTCGGCGTCGGAGGTAGGCGTGCAGATGCCCCAACCATCGCTGAAGTGCAGGGGTTTGACGGCGGTGGTGAAGCTGGACGGCATGCTGCCATCGGCGTCGAGCATCACCTCGTTGCCTGCCGCGTCGGCCCAGAGGAACGACACCACGGAGTCGAGCATCGACAGCTGCACATGTTGGCCGCCGTCGCCGCGCTCGCGGGCGAACAGCGCAGCCGTGATGGCCTGCACGGCGTACATCGCGGTGATCTTGTCGGCCGCCACCTGATTGAGAAAGCGCGGTTCGCCGGTGTCGCGGTCTGCCTGGTTGGCGCCCAACCCGGCGTATGCCTGAATGACGGTGTCGTACGCACCCTTGGTTGCGTACGGCCCGCTCGGCCCAAAACCCGACAGCGAGACGTACACCAGGTCGTTGCGCTCGCCGCGCAGCGCCTCGTACCCGAGCCCGAGGCGATCCATCACGCCCGGGCGGAAGTTCTGGATGACCACATCGGCGTCGGCCACCAGTCGCCGGGCGACATCGCGGCCGGCGTCGCTGTCGAGGTCGAGGGCGATCGACCGCTTGCCGCGATTGCACGTCTGAAAGAGCGATGACATGCCGCCAACCGAGACGCCGATCCAGCGGGCGATGTCGCCGAATCCGGGACGCTCGACCTTCACGACCGAGGCGCCCTGATCGCCCAGCAGCGCCGCTGCGTATGGGCCGGTGAGCGCAATGGAGAAATCGACGATGCGGATGCCCCGCATCGGGCCGGCGTGTGAGGTCATTCGAGGAACTCCTTCTGCGACCGTGAGCGGCCACCGGGGCCGCTGTAGGCAAGACCGTATCCGGGGGCACTTGCTCGGGCCTGTTCGGTGGCCGGGGACGACCGGAACGGTGCGATCGACGCTCGCAGGCCGGACCAACTGTCGATGAGGGCGTCCTCTGCCGCGTAGTCGAACGGGTCGGTGAGCACCATTTCCTCGGTACCACCCGCAGCCGGACGGTGGTCGGCCAACCAGCGCGCTGTCACGCCGACCGCCAGGCGAGCAGACAGCACATCGCCATAGCCGAGATCGTGCACGATGCGTCCGAGGTCGAGCACGCGGTGCGTGTTCGAGGGCTGGGCAAGCATCGGTAGAGCGGGCGTGGCGAGATCGAAGGGCAACGAAACGATCTCCATCTCGTGGTTCAGTTCGGTGCAGATCAGCTCGATCACCTGACGCACCGTGAGCACCTCAGTGTCGCCGAGGTTGAAGACCTTGCCAGCAGCCGCAGCGGGCTGTTCGATGGCGAGCAGCAGGGCATGGGCGAGGTTCTCGGTGTAGCCGTGGTGATGCAGCGTGAGGCCGTCGTCGGCCACCACGATGCGCCGCCGGCCGTCGAGGACGCGCCGCACCACACACCATTCGCGGGGGGCCAACTGATGCGGCCCGTACACGTAGGGGTAGCGAAAGTGCGCCGCCCCCGGATGGGCAGCGAAGACGGCCTGCTCGGTACGCACGATGCGAAAGCCCTTTTCGTCCTGCTCGGCGAGCGACACCACCGGTGCATCCTCGGCGGTGGGCACGGGAAGCCCGCGCGGCTCGAACGCCCACGGGTTCATCCAGCCGAGGTAGGCGGGTACGCCGCCAACGGAGAGGAATCGGCCGGTGCGCCCCATCATGAGCTCGGCAATGCGGCGCAGGCGGCCGTACATCACCACGGTTGCATCGAAGGTCTGTTCGCCGAGCGCGGCTTCGAGCGAGCTGAGGTCGTAGGGGTCGGCGTGGATGTGGGTCACCTCGGCGGGTGTCTCGTCGTGCTCGTGCAGGCCACGGTGCAAGATGGTGACCCGATGCCCCCGCTCCACGAGACCGCGCACCAGCGGTAGACCGGTGGGACCTGTACCGCCCACCACCAAGACCCGTTCCCCCATGGGCTGACAGTAGCTCGCGCGTCAGGCGAACCGGCTGGCGAAGCCGATACGTAGCAGGCCCTGGAAGCACTGCTCGGTTGCGGCGTACAACGAACCGATCACGCGGTCGAGTTCGTCCTCGCACAATGCCGCCAGCGGCAGGTCGCCGCGCAGGAACACGGCGTCTTCGATGCCGATGGCAAAGTGGATCCCGACCAGGCGCTCATTGCGGCGCAGCAGGTTCTCGTAGAGCAGCTCAGCGTTTTCTTCGGGGGCCGGCATCACGTATGCCTCGTAGCGCAACGTGCGCTGGCCGAGGGTGAGCCACACCGTGATGAACTCCTTGTCGTCGCCACGCATGCGTACGTACCAGCGCAGCTCGTCAGCCTCGCCGCGGTCGATGGCGACGATGGCGGGGTTCGTCGCTGCGAAACCAGCGAGCCATTCGTCGATCTGACGCTCGAGGACTGCGACCGATCGGTCGTCGAAGAGGTTGCTCATCCGGGGCCGACCATGAGGTAGCTACGAGCAGGCAACGAGCTCGCGCACTGCGAGGTCGGAGTACACCCGGCGCAGTCGTGCGGCGGCAAAGCTCCATGTGTAACGGCGGGCGCGGTCGGCGGCACGCACGCTCATGGAGGTGGCGAGTGCGGGGTCGTTGAGAATGGTGGCGATGCGCGATGCGAAGTGCGAGGGGTCGCGGCCAGCGACGAGATAGCCGGTGAGGCCGTCATCGACAAGGGTGAGCAAGCCACCAACGGCGCTGGCGACCACGGGAGTGCCGCACGCAGCGGCTTCGAGCGCGACCAGGCCGAAGCTCTCGCTGCGGCTGGGCACCACGACCACATCGGCCGCCCGGTAGTAGGTGGACAGGATGTGGTGGGGCTGTGGGTCGACGAAGATCACCTGGTCGCGCAGGCCGAGCGAATCGATGATGGTGCTGATTCGGGCAACCTCGGTACTGCCCTCGAGCCCGCTGGCGCCCCCGACCACGAGCAGGCGCGCATCCGGTCGGTGCAGCTCGCTCAGCGCCCGTACCGCAACATCGAGTCCCTTCAACGGCTGGATGCGGCCGACGAACAACAGCACCGGACCCGAGCCGAGCCCCAGGGCGTGCCGCGCCCCGCGCTTGTCGCCGGGGGCGAAGAACGCGTGCTCCACGCCCGGCGAGACGATCTCGATGCGACCCTGCGGGTCGCCGTAGAGGCGCCGGAACTGGCTTTCCTCCTCCGTGCAGCTGACGCAGATGGCGTCGGCACAGTTGATGATCTCGGCCTCGGCCCGTTCGCGCCACGCCGGCTCGGGGTCGCCACCCTCGGCCTTGACGCGCGCCAGGGTGTGGAAGGTGCTGACGAAGGGCAGTTCGAGCTCGTGCTTCACCCGGTGCGCCACGAGGCCGCTGAGCCAGTAGTTGGCGTGGACCACGTCGGCCCCCGGACCGTTCTTGAGGTGGTCGATGACCGCATCACCGAACTCGGTCACGACATGGGGCAGGTCTTCTTTGGCCAGGTCGAACGGGCCGGCCGGCAGGTGCACGACGCGGTGGCCCGGTTCGACCTGCACGACCTCGGGCAGCCCGGGCCGCGAGGCCCTGGTGTAGGTGGTGCAGTCGACGCCAGCCTGGGCCAGGGCGGAGACCAGCTCGCGCACATACACGTTCATGCCGCCACTGTCGCCCGACCCGGGCTGGGCCAGGGGCGAGGTGTGGAGAGAGAGCACAGCGAGCCGTTGCACGATGAGTCAAAACCCTACCGACTTGGTCGGTATTCCGCCACTGGGGCCGGTGCTGATGCTGCTGCCAGGCTCAGGTGGTGCGCCTGGCGCCGGGCTCACCCGTCGGCGAGTAAGCCGTCGACGCTGGCCTCGCCGTCGCGGTAGCGGCGCACGAGCTCGGCGGTGAGTGCATCGAGACGACCGAACAGATCGCGTCGCTCCTGTGAGCGCGCCTGCTCGAACTCCTGGAGGCCCGAGGACAGCGCAGACAATTGCGTTGCATCGAGTTCTGTCACGTGGTTGGCGCCAAGACCGCGGCAGAGCTCGTCGAGCTCGATGGCCAGCGGGTGCTCGCTGGCGTCCTCGGTGGGTCGCGGCGGTCGCGCCGGACCACCGGTGAGCTGGCGCCCCAAGATGGCGGGTAGGTACTCGGATACATCACGTTCGTTGCCGCTGACTCGTCGCTGCTGCTCGGCCAGCACCAGATCGAGCCGTCCCTGCACGAGACGGCGCACGTAGCTGATGGCATCGTCGTCGGCCTGCAGCTTGGCCCGCAGCGCGCGCAGGTCGGCAAGGCTCAGCGACGATGGGTCAGCTGACGGGTCAGATGTTGGGTTGTCCATGAATTCTCCTCAGACCGCTCCACCCGACACGGGTGGCAGCACAGCCACTTCGTCACGGGCAGAAATGACAGTATCGGCGGTTGCCGATTCTCCGTTGACCCAGATTCGGCAGCTGCTCAGCACCGCTGCGAATGCCTCACCGTAGCGAGCCTGCGCGGTGGCGAGGAGCTCGCCGACCGTGTGCCCCGGCACGTCGTCGCGTCCGGTGCCGGCTGCCTCGCGAGCCGATGCAAACAGTCGCAGAATAGCCACACGCAGATCGTACCCCCGCCGCTACCCTCGCCGGGGATGTCTGAGACCCGTATCGCCAAAGCACCGCCGACGCGGCTGCTGGTGGCCCGTCATGGTCAGAGCGAATGGAATGCGCTCGGTCGGTGGCAGGGGCACGCAGATCCGCCCCTCAGCGACGAGGGCATGCGCCAGGCTGCCGATGCCGGGATACGCCTGGGTACGTTCGATGCCGTCTGGGCGAGCGATCTGCAGCGCGCCTCGCTGACCGCCCAGATCATCGCCGAGCTCTTGGGCATCGGGCCCGTGCTCATCGATCCCCGCTTGCGCGAGACCGATGTTGGGCCCTGGCAGGGGCTCACCCACGCCGAGGTCGAGCAGGGTTGGCCGGGTCTGCTCGCCGATCGGCGCCGACCCGAGGGCTTCGAGCCCTACGACACGGCGGCCACCCGGATGTTGGCAGCCTTTGGCGATATTGCCGCCGCAAACCCGGGTGGTGAGGTGCTGATCATCAGCCACGGTGGGGCCATCCGCGCCGTGCGGCAACTGCTCGGTGCACGAAACGAACGGATGCCGAACCTCGGCGCCAGCTGGTTCCTGGTGCAACACGGCCAGGTGATCGCGGGCGACCTGGTGAGCCTGATCGACGCGGAACCAACCGGGATGGCCCTGTAGGTGCGCTGCGTACGCAATCATGGGTGAGTGACGAGCGTGATCCCATGAGCGGCGAACTGCGTCTCTTCGACGACGACGTCGTTGGTGCTGTCGCACGGACACCACCACCGGCAGCTGATCTCGTGGCGCCGTCGGCCCCTGTTGAACCCTCCCCGAACGTCGTGCCCGATTTCGACGAACCCTTCGTTGTCGAGATCGAACGGTCGGCCCGACGCAAACGCACGGTCGGGGCACAACTCACCGGCGGCGTGCTGAAGGTGGTGGTGCCCACATGGATGAGCCGCGCCGAGCAGGATCACTGGGTCGACGTGATGAGCGGGCGTTACCGTCGCAAGCTGTCGGCAGATCGACTCGATCTCGTCGACCGGGCGCTGACGCTCTCGCGTCGCCACGATCTGCCACGCGCCCGCGAGATTCGCTGGTCTGACGACATGTTGAAGCGGTGGGGCTCGTGTACCCCGACCACCGGTCTCATCCGGATCAGTACGCGCCTCGCCCGATTTCCCGACTGGGTGATCGATTACGTCATCGTCCACGAGCTCGCGCATCTTGAGGTGGGTGATCATTCCCCGGAGTTCTGGCGCCTCGTGCACCGCTATCCAAAAGCCGAGCGGGCGATTGGCTACCTCATCGCGAAATCGGACGACGACCCCGAATAGGTTGCGTTGACGCGAACAGCACGCTGCCCCCCAGGAACGCCGCCATCAGGATGATCAGCAGTGTCGGCAGCTCCGACGGGCTCGATCCACCGGGCACGTTGAGCTGATGTGCATTGGGCGTCGGCAACACGATGGGTTCGAGAGCGCCAGCAGCGGTCTGGACAACGCCGACGTCAGCGCTCGACATCTGCTCTCCGTCGCGCACTGCCACCAGCGGGGTCCGCGAGGTGAGCGGATCCACGTGAGGCACCCGCAGACCAGCAGGAAGGTTCGACACGCCCAGGCTGTACATCCCGCTGGCGAGCCGGGTGAAGCTGAACCTGCCGTCGGTGCCGGTGCTCGTGGTGCCGAGCGTTGTACCCGTTGCGCCGTACAGGGTCACGGTGGCGCCCGCCACCCCGGCCTCGTTCGGCTGTTGGGTGCCGTCGGAGTTCTGATCGATCCAGACCCGGTCGCCGAGCACGGCGGTTTCTGACCCGGCGGCCGCTGGGGACACGGAGACGGGGTTCATCGGCCGATCCACGAGCACGGGCCGCATGGAGACGGCTCCGGGGTGGCCGAAGTCGACCAGCATTGCTTCGCCGATCGACGGTCCACCGGTGGAGAATGCTGCCCGCAAGGGCAGGGCCGGTGGCTCGATCGAGACCCAGCAGGCCAGACCGTCGAGGGCGAGCGTGTAGTGCCCGAGGGCATCGGTGATGGTGCTCACGGTTGCGCCGTAGGTGTCGTCGCTGGTCCCGAACGTCAGGTCATCGCCGGCATCCAACGAGCACACGCCGATCACGGTGATCCCGCTCATGCCGGGGCCGCCAGCATCACCGGATCCGGACGGCATCGTCGAGGACGTAGGGACCGTCGCCGCTGGGTCGGTTGGCGTCGCTGGCTCCGCAGGGGAGGAGCCGTCAGGGACCGTGTCGGTGGGTGATGTGCCGGTTGGTGATGTGTCGGTTGGTGATGAGCCACTGGGCGACGTGTCGTCGGTGCCGGTGCCGATCCCGACAACGGTCGTGGCGTCGGGACCCGCGCTGCCGGGAGCGCCGGCGGTCGTGGTGGCTGACGGAGGCACGGGCGGATCACTCGTGTCGACCACGACCCCAGAGACCAAACGGATGGATGGAGCACTGGCCTCTGCGTTGATTGGTGCCGTGGAGGAGACGACCCCGGCGAGTGCAAGCAGCGCGGCAACCTGCAGGGCGATCCGGCGAGGTCCGAGTTTGGCCGAGGGGTTGTCGTCGAGTTGCCCGGAAAGGGGTTGCTCGCCGGCGAACACGCCACGAGCGGGGAGCACGGCGCAGCACTCAGCCAGCGTGTTGAGCGCGTAGGAATCGACGTCGTTGAATTCGACGCCGATGCGCCAGGCGCTGAGCAGGTCGGGGCGAACATTGCGCACGGTGCAGGGCACCTGGAGCGAGGTGATGCCCGTTTCGCTGGGCACCGAGAACGACAGCTGCAGGTGCTCGCCAACATCGACAGCGTGATCGGCCAGCAGGCCGGCACCGAGCATCGTGAGATCCGAGACGTACACGTCGAGTTCGCCAAGACGCCCGGTACCCGACGCCCCGAGGCGCATCGCTCGCCGGTTCTGACGTCGGCGGGCCAGCAGCCGCAGAGAATCCAGCGAACCCGCCAGCAGCCACAGGGAAACCGCCGAGAGGCCGATCTGGACGTTGTGATCGAGCGGGTGCAGGGCATGGGTGAAGCGATCGGAGATGCCGCGAATCACGAGCACCGAGCTGATCGCCACCACGAAACCGACCGGTAACCCGACTGCCCGTACCGAGCCGCGCAGTCGATCTCCGGGTCGAAGGGCGCCACCGGACAACAGCGCCAGCGAAACCGAGGCGAGCACAAAGGCCGGTAACCACAAATACAGGAGTGCTGATGGGTCGGCGGCGAACGGAGCGCGGCCGGCCAACAACGCACCCAGCACGACGCCAGCCAAGCCGGCACGGCGCAATCCGTCGATCGAACGGACGGCCCAGGCAGCGAGCGCCATGCGGTCGCGCCGGTGCAGCCCACGGGCCCGCAGGGCACCATGCGAACCGGTCAGCAGGTGCCAACCAGCGTCGGCCCGGCTGCGTCGATCGGCGGCGACGGCGGGAGCCGATGTCAGCGGCTTCTCGGCGACCACTGCCGGGCCGGATGCGGCGATGACCAGCGTGCCCCGGGTGGCGAATTGCGGCATGAGTTCCCACAGCACCCGGTACCGGGGGCGATCGGTCAGGTTGATGCCCTCGAGGGCCGAACGGCGGATGAGCGCCCCGCTGCCCGTCACGATGCCCGTGCCGCGTGCACCGAGGGCCGGGTTCAGCCCGATGCGCTCGAAGGTCAGGTCGTGCCGGCCGTCCGGTCCGTGCTCGGCCGAGTCGCCATGCGAGGCGGTGACAACACCCTGCACCGCGGCGACGCGGTCGTTGGTCATCCACTGGGCCAGCGATCGTGCCGCCCCTGCAGCGAGGATGTCCCCCGCATCGAGGAGGAGGATGAACTGGCGGCGCGATGCTGCAGCCGCTGTGGCGAGCCCGGTGGTGTCGCTGGCGTGGGGCACCCGAAAATTGGCGTCGAACTCGGCGGCGAGTCGGGCCACTTCGAGCCGTCGGGAATGATCGATGACGAGCGCATCCGGTCGGAGCGGATCGAGGTGCAGCGCCACCAGTGTGGCGCGCAGGTCCTCCAGTGATCTTCCGGTGGCGACGATCGCCACGTCGTAGTCCGGCTCGTTGGCGTGCTTCGACGAGTTGACCAGGTGGATCTTGGGCATCGTGCCCGGTTGACGCCACAGGGCCCAGACGAGCAGGGCAACGCAGAGCAGACCAGTGACCTCCACGACAAGGGCGGGAACGGCCAACCACCAGGCAACCGATGCCCCGGCGCCGTGCAACGACCAACCACAGCGCCACACCAGATATGCAATGCCGACGGCCAACGCAACCAGCCCGAACTGTTGGCCGAGCCGGTGCACCGACGTTGACTGAGGATCCACAAAGCCGTCGAGCCCAATGCCGTGGCGAGGCTGGGGATCTGATTTCTTCCGCTGGCTCATGGTGTCCCGACGTGCATGATGTGGCTGTCTCGCTTCTGGCTGATCCGTGTGCTGTCGTGCGCGGCGAGCGAACGCTGTGCTGTTCATATCGACACGCAACGTCGTCTCCTTGAGCCGTTCTTGTCGATGGCCTGACCCATGGCCTTGTTGATCTTCTCCATAAGTTGACGAACGACGTTGCGGAGTTGGGCGGGTCGACCCCCGATGACGGGGTCGCGCGGAGTAGCCTCTCGTCCTTGTGGGTACCGACAAGCGTGAACGTCAGAAAGCCAACCGTCAGCTGAAGCTCGAGGAGCTTGCGCGCGACGCTCGCAAGGCCAAGACGAAAAAGCGTGGCCTTCAGATCGGTGTCGGCGTGCCGGCGCTCATCGTGGCCGTGTTCCTGCTCGTGCGCCTGTTCGGCAGCGACACCTCGAGCACCCCGACGTCGGCCACCACCACGACCGTGGCCACCGACGTCGGCCTGCCCAGCACCACCATCGGCACGCCCCCTGCAACCGACGCGTCAGGCGCTTACCCCTGCCCCGCCGCTGATGGCACTGCGCCCCGCGTTGTGGCCTTCAAGGCTGCCGCCCCCAGTTGCATCGCCGTTGGAAAGACCTACACGGCGCTGATCGAGACCAACAAGGGCAGCTATACGGTTGCGCTCGACGCTGTGAACTCGCCGCTGAACGTGAACCAGTTCGTGTACCTGGCTCGTTACCACTTCTACGACGGCACGCCCTGCCATCGCGCCATCAAGGACTTCATGGTGCAGTGTGGCGATCCCACCGGTACCGGTTCGGGCGGCGCCGGCATCTCCGTGCCCGTGGAGGCGCCCAAGAGCGGCAAGTACGCCCTGGGCACCGTGGCCATGGCCAAGGCGTCAGGCGCCACCACCAACGACAGCCAGTTCTTCGTGATCACCGGTGACGCCGGCGTGGCCCTGCCTGCCGAGTACAGCCTGCTCGGTCAGGTCACCGACGGCTTCGACACCTCGGTGCGCGGCCTCGAGGCGGCAGCCGATCCTGCGGCATCCAATGGCGTGCCCACCAAGGAGCCGATCTCCATCACCAAGGTCACCATCACCGAGCAGTAGCAACCGTTCCGCTGGCGCCGGCCAGGTGGCGCCGGTCGGGTGGAATCGTTCGGGTGGAATCGTTCAGCTGGTGAGGTCGCCGTGAAGCTCGACGTTGCCGACCATTTCCCAGGTTGAGTCAGCCCGCAGCAGTGCGCTGCCCGTGGGTAACACGGCCACAGCGAAACCCTTGGCCAGCTTCAACGTGCGATGCAGGCGTTCGGGGGACCAGGTCTCTGACTCGGTCAGCAGGGCGAGCCCGTTAACCAGGCCCAGACCCAACGTGAACGCGCCGCCGCGTGGGTCGGTCATGGGGTCGCACAGGCATGCGGCGCTGGCGCCGGTGGCGGCCACGACGCCACCGTTGGCGATGACGCTGCGCAACGCCTCGAAGGTGGCGGCATCTTTCAGGACCGAACGGAGATGGAGGGGTGAGTCGCCGACCAGATAGACCATGCGCGCCTGCTCGACCGCCCGTGCGTGCGTGGTGTCGTTGGCGTCCGCCCGGCGCAGCACCAACCGGCCATCGATGGAGACGCCCATGCGCTCACCCCACTGTCGTGCGGTGTCGATGAGCCTGCTGGGGTGTTCGAACGCATCCGCTGTGGGCAACACGACCACCTCGGTGGCAGCCGCCGCAGCGATCAGTCGACGGTCGAGTTCGTCATTGGCCTCGAAGGGGCCACCACCCAGGAGTGCAAGCGTTCCGGTCATTGCCTCACTGTATTCGACCGGCAGCTCAGCCTTTGGTTGCTTGCCGTCGCGACGATGCACGCAGGGCGGTCGCGCCGATCAGCCCGGCCGAAATCGAGGCCACCAATACGGCGAACTTGTCGTGGCCGAGATCTACGGCGTTACCGAACGCAAGGTCGGACACGAACAGGCTGACGGTGAAACCAATGCCGGCAACGGCGCCAATGGCGGCAATCTGTGACATGCGCACGCCGTTGGGTAGCTCGGCCACCCCCGTCCGCACGGCCAACCACGATGCCAGGGTGATACCGACGGGCTTGCCGATCACCAGGCCGACGATGATTCCCCAGAACACGTGTGCGCTGAGGACCCCGTCGAACAGTTCGCTGTTCAGCCGAATGCCGGCGTTGGAGAGGGCGAAGATGGGCACGATGACAAAGCTCGACCATGGGTGTAGGGCGTGTTCGAGTCGTTCGACCACGCTGGTGGAACCCGAGGACAACACGGCGGTCGTGGGTGCGAGCAGGCCCATGATCACCCCGGCAATGGTGGCGTGGATCCCTGCTTCGTGCAGAGCGAACCACAACACGGTCCCCGCCACGAGATAGGGGCCCATCGCTCCCACCCGTAGGCGTCGCATCGCGATGGTGAGCGCCACCATTGCGACGCCCAGTGCCAACCAGGAGAACCGGATGCCGTTGCTGTAGAAGACAGCGATGACCACAATGGCGCCGATGTCATCGACGATTGCGACGGCGAGCAGGAACAACGACAATGATGCCGGCACGATCCTGCGCCCGATCAGCGCAATGACCCCCAACGCCAAGGCGATATCGGTGGCCATCGGCACGCCCCAACCCCGGATGGTGGGTTGGCCGGTGTTGATGATTGCGAACAGCGCTGCTGGCACAACCATCCCACCGAGCGCTGCAGCAACGGGCAGGGCGGCCCGTCGGGGCACCCGCAGTTCGCCCTGCACCAACTCGCGCTTGATCTCCAGACCGACGACCAGAAAGAAGATGGCCATCAGCGCGTCGTTGACCCAGTGCTTCAGGTCGAGCCGCAGGACGTGGTGACCGACAGAGATGGCCGCCTCGGTCGACCACCACGACTCGTAGTTGTGCGGCGCGGCATTGGCCCAGACGACAGCGGCGATGGCCGCACCGACGGCCAGGATTCCTCCAGCGGCCTCTGTGGCGAGAAATGCCCGTAGTGGCCGCAAGATCGTTCGTTGAACCACGTCCGAATCCTAGGACATCGGCATTGTCGGCCGTCCGGCTTCAGTTGGTTACCCGCCGGTAAGTAGCGTCATGAAATGGACAACATCACGACAGTTGGCATCTTGGGTTCGGGGATCATGGGATCCGGGTTGGCCGAGGTTGCCGCCAAAGCGGGCTACAACGTCATCTTACGATCGCGTACGCAGGCGAGCGCCGACGCCATGGTGGCGTCGCTCACCAAGAACCTGGCCAAGCAGGTGGAGCGCGGCAAGCTCGCCGACGACGAGCGCCTGGTCATCCTCGGCCGGGTCAGCGCCACCGATCACCTCGGTGCGCTCCGCGACTGCGATCTCGTCATCGAGAGCGTGATCGAGGATTTGGCAGTGAAGAAGGAACTGTTTGCCGAGCTCGAGCAGGTCGTGCAGCCCAACGCAATTTTCGCCACGAACACCAGCACGCTCGCCGTGGTTGAACTGGCAATGGTGACCCAACGCCCCGACAAGGTGTGCGGTATTCACTTCTTCAACCCGGCCCCGATGATGAAGCTCGTGGAGATCGTCCGGCCGCTCACCGCCAGCGACGACACGATCGCAGCGGCCACTGCGTTCGCCGTGGCGTGCGGCAAGGACGCCGTCGAGGTCAAGGATCAGGCCGGCTTCATCGTGAACGCGTTGTTGTTCCCGTACCTCAACAATGCGGTGCGCCTCAGCGAGCAGGGCACGGCGTCCATTGCCGATATCGACACGGCGATGAAGGGTGGCTGCAACTTTCCGATGGGCCCGTTCGCGCTGCTCGACCTGGTGGGGCTCGACACCTCGCTGGCCATCCTCGATGCACTGTATGCCGAGTTCCGTGATCCCAATTACGCCGCAGTTCCCACGCTGCGTCGCATGGTTGCCGCTGGTCGTTTGGGCCGCAAGAGCGGTCGCGGGTTCTTCGACTACTCACGCTGATTCAGTCGCTCGCGCACTGAACAACGCATTCTTGTCGGGCATGCTGGTGCGGTGACCGCCTTCGATGCCTCGCCTGTGGAGCCACCGCGTTCGCGCTGGCGGCTCCCCCTGGCGCATCGCGCCGACGAACATGGTCTGGCCGGTGTCGGTGCCGATCTCGAACCGGGCACGCTGCTGGCTGCTTACCGCAGCGGCTTGTTCCCGATGCCGATCGATTGGTGGGAGGTGGCCTGGTGGTCACCCGACCCGCGTGGCATCATCCCACTGGATGGCCTGCACGTGTCGAAGTCGTTGCGTCAGAGTTGCCGGAAGTACAACGTGCGGTTCAACACATGTTTTCGCGAGGTGATGACGCGTTGCAGCGATCCGCGTCGTCCACACGGCTGGATCAACCAGGACTTCGTCGATGCCTACTCCCGCCTGCACGCGCTGGGTTGGGCACACAGCGTCGAGGTGTTCGATGCCGACGCTCGTCTCGTGGGTGGGCTGTACGGCGTGAAGGTCGGTGGACTCTTCGCCGGAGAGAGCATGTTCTCCGAGGCCACCGATGCATCAAAGGTTGCTCTCGTGGCGTTGGTGGACGAACTCGGTCGTGCGGGAGCGCTGTTGCTCGACGTGCAGTGGACCACCGAGCACCTCCGCTCGTTGGGGGCAGTCGACGTGTCCCGCAGCACATATCTGGGGCTGCTCGAACGGGCGACAGCATCGTGAGCAACGGCGTGTCGACGAGCAGGCAGGGCAGTTCGTCGGTGTCGGCCCGTTCCGCCACGGCCGACACCGGCAAGACCTGCGCGATGGAGGGGAGACCAACCGTCGCAGCATCGCAGGTCGCGTATTCGCGACGCTGCCGATGGTGTATCGGCAGGCACAGTGGCCGACTTGAGCGTTTGTTGAAGAATTGTTCAGGATTCTTTTCCCGGGCGACGTCGGTGTCGTTGCTCGGTATCCCGATCGCGCTGTTCGGGGCCTCGTGCAGCAACGACGACTCCAGAACCCTGACCGTCCCCGTTGGTTCGGTCGTGCGCGCATCAGCCGACTTTCCGGTTGGCCTGCGCCTGATCCTGGGCAGCTCGCCGGCGCCCACCAACGATCAGTTCGAGGTGTTCGTGTGCGCCGTGCCGCTCGACACCACCGACGCGATCTACGGCCGGCTGCCGTTGCGGCTGGACCTGGTGCCCGACGACGTGGCCGCCAAACTCGACACGACCGTTACCCCGTACTTCGAGGCGTTGTCCCACGGGCTCTATCACCCGCACTTCGTCGCTGGGCTGACGCTCACCATGGCGCCGGGCGAAACCCATGACCAGTGTCTCCAGCGGGCCATCGATGCCAGCGGCGCCACCACGGCTGCGGTGTTGGTGGTGGCCAATGCCGAGCATCTCGCCACCGAGCCGGGCGGGTGGGGGCTGGCCGGTTCGGCCTGCACGACGGAGTTCTGCCCAGCCCGCCAGACGCGCCGTGCCCTGTACGTCGGCGCTTCTGACTTTCATCCCGACTGGGGCGCGGTCCCGGCGGTCGACCTGATTGAGCACGAGATCGGGCACACGCTCGGCCTTCCGCACAGCGGCGATTTCGGCAGCACCGATCAGCACGCGAGCGGCATCGACCTGATGAGCAACAGCGCCTCGCCGCGCGACGCCGAGCCCGCTCGCCGGAATGGACCGGACACGCTCGCCGTCAACCGATTGGCGCTCGGCTGGCTGACCGCCGACGATCTCGCGGTTGCAGCGCCCGGAGGCGGCGCGTTCAGTCTCTGGCCATCCACCGGCGCGCAGGGGCTGCGTTTGCTGGTGCTGCCGATCGCAGACGGCTCGTTCCTCTCGGTCGAATACCTCACAGCCGACGGCTTCAATGACTTTCTTCCAGCCGCCGGGCTGGCGGTGCATCACATCGACCAATCGCCTGCTGCGTGTGCCGCTGAACTCGGTACCGATGCCGCGACCGAGGTCACGACGGGCGACGCAACAGCGGGTCCGTGCACGGGTGCAACGCGCGTGCAGGCCACGCTCGGCAGCACGGCGCCTCACCTGCAGTTGCTGTCGACCCCAGGATCTTCGTGGACGATCGAGGGCTGGCGGATCACCGTTGGCGCCACCGGGCGCTCGGCGCAGGTGGAAGTGCGCCCCGCCAGCGGGTAACACTTGCATCATGAACGACAGTACGCCTGACGCCGCGCCGCGCGATGAACCCTGGTTGATGCGCACCTACTCGGGCCATTCCACAGCCGGGGCATCCAACGAGTTGTACCGCACGAACCTGGCCAAGGGCCAGACCGGTTTGTCCATCGCCTTCGATCTCCCCACGCAGACCGGCTACGACCCGGACGACACCCTGGCCAGGGGCGAGGTCGGCAAGGTGGGGGTACCAGTGGCCCACCTCGGCCACATGCGCACGCTGCTGCACTCCATACCTCCGGCGAAGATGAACACCTCGATGACCATCAATGCCACCGCAGCGTGGTTGCTGGCGCTCTACGTCGCCAACGCCGACGAACAGGGCGTGCCCAGCGAGGCGCTGCGCGGCACGACGCAGAACGACATCGTCAAGGAATATCTCAGCCGCGGTACCTACATCTTCCCACCCGAGGCATCTCGTCGGTTGATCGTCGACATGGTCGCCTGGTGCGCGCAGCACGCACCGAAGTGGAACCCGATGAACGTGTGCTCGTACCATCTGCAAGAGGCCGGGGCCACGCCGGTGCAGGAGATCGCATACTCGCTCGCCACTGCCATTGGTGTGCTCGATGCCGTCCGTGACAGCGGCCAGGTCGAGCCCGATCAGTTCGCCCAGGTCTTCGGTTCCATCTCGTTCTTCGTCAACGCTGGCATCCGGTTCATCGAGGAGACGTGCAAGATGCGTGCGTTCACCCAACTGTGGGACCGCATCGGGCTCGAGCGTTACGGGGTAACCAACGACAAGGCTCGTCGGTTCCGTTACGGCGTGCAGGTGAACTCCCTGGGGCTCACCGAGGCCCAGCCCGAGAACAACATCCAGCGCATCGTGCTCGAGATGCTTGCGGTCACGTTGTCAAAAGACGCGCGGGCGCGCAGTGTGCAACTGCCGGCATGGAACGAGGCGCTCGGGCTTCCCCGTCCGTGGGACCAGCAGTGGTCGTTGCGTATGCAACAGGTACTCGCTTTCGAGACCGACCTGCTGGAGTACGACGACATCTTCGAGGGCTCTGTCGTCATCGAGGCCAAGACCAACGAACTGCGCGACGCTGCGTGGGCCGAGCTCCAAGACGTGCTCGGCCTCGGTGGTGCGTTTGAGGCCGTCGACGAGCTGAAGGGTCGTCTCGTACGGTCCATGGCCGGGCGCACTCGTCGTATTGAATCGGGCGAGCAGATGGTGGTCGGCGTGAACAGCTTCAAGGAGACAGCCGAGAGCCCGTTGGGTGGCGAGGGCAACATCTTGGTGGTCGATCCCGCGGTCGAGCAGGAGACCATCGACGATGTCGAGCAGTGGCGTGCCAATCGCGACAACGCGGCTGTCGAGGCGGCGCTGGTTGCGTTGCGGGCGGCGGCTGAGGGTGACGAGAACATCATGCTGGCGTCCATCCGCCTGGCCCGTGCCGGTGGCACCACGGGCGAGTGGGCCACCACGCTGCGGGGCGTGTTCGGCGAATACCGTGCGCCCACCGGGGTGAGCGCCGCAGTGGGCCGTCGCAGCAGCGAGCTGGCTGCCGTGGCCGAGTACGTACGCAGCATCCCCGGCGGGCCGCCGAAGTTCCTGGTTGCGAAGCCCGGCCTCGATGGTCATTCCAATGGCGCCGAGCAGATCGCCGTGGCCGCGCGCGATGCGGGCATGGAGGTGGTCTACAGCGGTATCCGCCTGACACCCGAGCAGATCGCTGCGTCGGCCCGCGACGAGGACCCCGATGTGATTGGCCTGTCCATTCTCAGCGGATCGCACCTTGCACTGGTTCCCGACGTGCTGGCATGTCTGGCTGCGCTGGGCGTGGACATCCCCGTGGTGGTAGGTGGCATCATCCCCCAGCAAGATCAGGAGCGGCTCGCCGCAGCAGGCGTCGCCCGCTGCTACACGCCCAAGGACTACGAACTCAGCAGCATCATGCGTGACATCGCCGAACTGGCGGCGCGCCACCGCAACGGCGGATGAGCGTCGTCGATCCCTCGTCGGCGGCGGCGGGTCGCCCCCAGGTCCCGATGGATGGCTGGTACAACGACCGTGCGCGACACGGCGGAGCCGACGCCGTGCCGTTGCCGAACGGTGGCCGGTTGTGGCTGTGCGGCAAACACTTTGTGGGGCCCGACCCCGACGCTGCGCTGGCGGCCGTTGGTGCGTCCGCGGTTGTGTGCCTGAACCAACGCAGTGAGCTGGTGGACCGGTATCCGCACTACGTCGAGTGGCTGCGAACGCAGGCGCCGCTGCGGGCGGTGTGGTTCCCCATTCCCGACCTCGGCGCACCGCACCTGGACGCCGCAACCGAGCTGCTCGAGTCGTTGTGCCAGCGGGTCGAACGTGGGGACACGTTGTTGGTGCATTGCGGCGCCGGCATCGGCCGTGCGGGCACGATCGCTGCGGGTTTGCTGATGGCTCTGGGATCGGGTGCCGCCGACGCACTCGCTCTGGTGGCAGCGCATCGACCGATGGCTGGACCCGAGGCAGGGGCACAGCGCGACCTGATCGCTGCGCTCGTCGCACCCTGATCAGGCCCGATGATCAGGCCCGATGATCAGGCCCGATGATCAGGCCCGGTGATCAGGAGGACTGTGCGTTATTCGGTGCGCAGGTGCTGACAGGCCGGTTGTCAGGCGAAAAGTTGGCTCGAAGGTCCGAAAATGGTTGTTCGAAAGGGCTTCGACCGTGTGTGCGGGAGCCGGGAGCGTTGTTCGTGTGTGGCTGGTCGCTCCGCACGGTTCTACTCGGAGCAATCGAGATGTGCAGAAGAATATGCAGCGTCAAGGCACTTGGGCGGCCCAAAGTTTTGCAGCGTGTAGACATAGGGGTTGTCCTCGTCCATACGCTTGTGCTCGCTTGCAACCACAGTGAACTGTAAACCTTGTCCATAACCAGCTGAGAACTCCCAGACCTCGCTTCTGCCGGTGTAGTTGTCGGTGATGCTCTGGAGGCCTTTCGAGATGGCATGCACCCCTGCGGCGCTCGACCGCGCCTTCACCCGATCAACCTGCAGTCCCCACGCGTGGGATTGCGTGGAACCGTCATAGTCGTAGTGCTTGTTTTGCAGGTGACATCCGTAGGTGTTCGCAGCACTAGTTTTGTCTGCCTCGCTTGCGGTGCCAGCAAAACTCAAATGGCCTCTGAGCGGCACGCACGCCTCGATCTGAAGGTCGAGGTCAGTAAATTGGCCCTTGACCTTCCCAATCCATTCGTGTTGGCACGCTGTCGGGTCAGCGGCATAGGTGTCGAAGAGGAAGTTCCTCGACGCCGGGGTGGGCGGGAACAAATACTCGTTGACAGTCGGGCCTACCCACCAAAACTCCTCCTCCACTTTGGGCCAGTAGGTCTCCATGGTGCAACTTTGGAGGTACACCACTCCCGCGCCGTTCTGCATATCGGTGACCCTCAGCAGGTACGGGCCGTCGTTCCTGATCACGATCTTCGATCCGTAGTTGACCTTCTTGCTGATGACGTTGTAGGTGGCCCCTTCGCGCTTACTGGTCGAATCGGAAGCGCTGACCAGGGCCCACGTTCCAGCAGCGATCGCCAGCGCAACGACTGTTGCAATCACGGCGTTTCTCTTTGTGCGCAACCTCTGACGGTTCATCCCAACGTCTCCCCTCCCCTGACACACCGTGCCCGAGAGAGCCAGCTAACTAGACGAACGATTGGACAAGAAGTACGAAGGGCCGGCTCGGTAGAGGAAAGGTCGTCGGTGGTGCAGCGCCCCGGCACACATCAAAGCCCTCGCGCAGTCAATGTCTGTGATCAGGCCCGATGATCAGGCCCGATGATCAGGCCCGGTGAACAGGCCCAATGATCAGGCCCAATGATCAGGCCCGGGCACCGATCTGGCCATCGATCCACTCCTCCAGCACCGGGCCGCTTTCGAAGCTGGTGATGAGGGCATGGCGCGCCGAGGTGCCGGGGTGTACCACCACGTGCCAGAGGCGTTGGGTGTCGACGACGAAACGGGCGCCACGCGAAAGCGGTACGCGCACCTCGGTGGACGGATCGGGGAGTCCATCGGGCCCGTTGTCCATCAGCAGCATGTAGCTGTCGGGATTGTCGCTGAGCTCTACCCACGACCGTACGACCCAGCCCTCGTTGTCGGGGTTGAAGCGGTTGTTGTCGTCGCGGTGGATACTGCGAATCGCTGTCTCGCGATCTTGGGGCTGCAACTTGATGATGCGAACCCGGCCGAAGTTGGCGCCGACGCCCGACACGTAGTGCTTCAGCGTGGGCGCGTGGTCGGCATTCGAGGTCCAGAGCGCGTCCTTGTCGGTCTTGCCCTTGTCCCAGAAGCCGCGACAATCCAGCTCGCCGTCGGCTGATGCGAGCGGCGCGAAGTTGGTGTCACCACCGCTCTTCCAATCGAGGTACTCGAGCGACTCGTACTCGCTCGGCGGCACCACGAAATCTGCGGCAGGCAACTGCACGAAGCCCGTTGCGTTGAGAATCGGCAGACGGGGGTGAGGAGTGTGCAGCGGGATCGCGACGGACCAGTGTTCCTGTGTGGGCCAGAACGATGTCATGAACGAAGTCTAGGACCGCATCCCGGATCGGATCAGGTCACCGCAGCGGTCCAGCATCGGCCCGTTTCAGAACTGGTCCGGCGTCAGCCAGAGGTGGTGACTGGTGCGGTGGTGACTGGTGTGGTGGGTGCCGTCGTTGGGGGCAGCGTGACCGTCTCGCCCTGTTGGGGCAGGTTCAGTTTTTGACCGGCCTGGATTTTGTCGGGGTCGGTGATGTTGTTGAAGGCCGCGAGATCGGCCGCGCTGATGCCGAACTTCTTGGCGATGCTGAACAACGAGTCGCCCTTCCGTACCACGTACACCTGCGGGATGGTGGTGGTGGTGGCCGGCATGGTGGTGGTCGTCGACGTGGTGGAGATGGGCGGCAGGGTGTCGTTGGCCGAACTGTCGCTGCTGCACGCCGCTACCAATGCAGCAGACGAGACCAGTCCGATGACCAGGGCAAGGCGTGCGCGATAACTCATCCGCGCCATGCTACGCATAGATTCGTCAAGGTGCAGCCTGCCTCAACCCCCGCTCCCGTACCCGGCGCCTACCCGGGAGCGATGGCCCCGGATCGCGACTATTCCATCGCTGCCGGACAGGTCAACATCGCTGTGCATGAGTGGGGCGCTGAAACCGCTGACCCGATGTTCCTCGTGCACGGCGGCTTCGACTTCGCTCGCACCTACGACGTGTTCGCGCCGTTGCTTGCACGGGCGGGTTGGCGCGTTGTCAGCTGGGACCAACGCGGTCACGGCGACAGCGATCACACCGAGCTGTATTCGTGGGACGGCGACATGCGCGATGCGATGGCCGTGATGGACTCGGTCACCTCCCGTCCGGCGCCTGTGATCGGGCACTCCAAGGGCGGGGCACTGATGATCCAGCTCGCCGATGCCCAGCCGTATCGCTTCAGCCATCTCATCAACATGGATGGCATCCCTTACCGTCGCCGTATTCCCGACGTCTCCGATCACGAGCGCACCCGGATGATGGCCGGCGACGTGCAACGCTGGCTCGACGACCGCCGCAAGGTCAGCCAGGCATCGCGCAAGCCCGGAACGCTCGACGATCTCGCCCGCCGCCGCGGCCGGATGAACCCTCGACTCTCACACGAGTGGCTGTGCCATCTCGTCACCGTCGGTGCACGTCATGATGCCGATGGCTGGCGATGGAAGATCGACCCCGCCATGCGCTTCGGTGGTTTTGGGCCGTGGCGCCCCGAGTGGACCATCACCCGGCTGCCGGGCCTGCCCATGCCGTTCTTCGGCATCCTCGGCAGCGAGCTCGAGGAGATGGGATGGGGCACGCTGCCCCGCCACGTGGCCAAGTACCTGCCCGACGGCGGACGGTGCGAGGTGCTCGACAACGTCGGTCACTTCGTGCACATCGAACAGCCACATCTGGTGTCATCGATGATTCTCGATTTCCTCGGTGGTGCATCATGAGCCGGGTCTCCATGCTGCTGCACGGCAAGGTCTCCCTGGCGCTGCACTACCTGCGTGAGGGTGAGGGTCGCCCGTTGCTGTTGTTGCACGGGCTCGGCGAGCACGCCCCCGCCACCGAGCCTGCCTGGTGCAACGAGTGGCCCGGCCCCGTGACCGCACTCGATTTCACCGGCCACGGGCACAGCACCGTGCCGCGCGGTGGTGGGTACAGCGCCGAGATGCTGCTGGCCGATGCTGATACGGCGCTGGCCGCTCTCGGCGAGGTCACCGTGGTAGGCCGCGGTCTCGGTGCCTACATCGCGCTGCAGCTGGCCGGAGCCCGCGCGGGTTCGGTGCGCGGCGCGGTACTCGCCGATGGCCCCGGCCTCGCTGGCGGGGCAGTGACGCCCACGTCATCGAGCTTCCTCTCGCTCGAGCCGCGCAGCACGCCACCCGATCCGTACGCCCTGTTCGAGCTGTCCCGCGATCTGCGGCCCCCCGACTACGCCACGCTGTTCGTGCGCATGGCGATGGAGCACTCCGGGCTCGACGAACCCATCACGGTGGCGGCCATCGTGCGGCCCCAGTGGCTGGCCGCAGTTGCCGATGAGGTCGGTGTGGCCCAGGCATCGGTACGCGAGGCGCTCGCCACCTACCAGTCGCTGTAGCAGCCCCGGTCTGCCCTGCGCCGTCACCCCGTTCTGGCAGTTGATCCGTGCCCTTGACGGCTCACATCTACTGTAAGTTCACTGGGTTGCGGGTCAGGGGTAGCGGATCGTCATGCTGACGAGCGGGACGTCACCCTCGTCCAATTGCTCGGCGCGTCGGACTGCTGCCTTCACGGGAAGGATGTAGCGGCCGTCCTTTGGGAACAGTGAGGTGGCCCATGTGCTGCAACCGATCCGGGCGGTGACGGGGATCATGCCCCAGCCGTAGCTGGCGAACCGCCACTCCTCGGTGAGGATTCGGCACTCTGCATCTGGCACGGTGATGAAGTACCAGGGCGCTGGGCCCCTCCAGAACCACAGTTCGTCCGTGAACTCGAGCTCCATGGCTGGTCTACCCACGTTGCTGGCGCTGGTGTCAGTGGGCGCGCACGTCGGTGACGATGACGCGTTCGGGTGTGACGATGATCCCCATCCGCCGGTCTGTCGGGCTGTCGAAGCCACGGAAGTCGGCGTTGTAGCGGGGGCTGATCAGGTCGGCGATCGCGTAGTCCGCGTCGTCGACAACCTGGGCGGTGCCGCGGAGTTCGACGCAGTAGTCGCCGGTTGTCGGATGGAAGATGAACAGCGAGCACCGCGGGTCGGCCATGAGGTTCTTCACCTTGCGCCGCCGCGCCGTTGCAGAGATCAGAATCTTGCCGTCCTCGACGCGGAACCACACGGCGGTCATCTGCGGATCGCCACCTGCGCCGAGCGTGGTGAGGGTGGCGAACGGGTTGTTGAACAGTTCCGGATCAATGGCGTCGAGATGATTCATGCTTCCTCCATGGTCGCACAGAAGTTGACATCAGCGGTGGCGACCACGCTGGCGATGCGGGCGGGGCCAGCCTGCCAGGTCCAGTACATGTTGGTGTGCACGATCACCTTGTCAGGCGTGGGTAGGCCGTAGTCGGAGAGGTCGTCCGTCGTGTGTGCATCGCTGACCAGAATGGTGTCGTAGCCGCGGACGAACGCGCCGTGCAGTGTGGCGCGTATGCAGGCGTCGGTCTGCGCGCCGGTGACGACGACCCGGCCGACACCTCGCTGCGCCAGTTCGGCCTCGAGCGTGGTGTCCTCGAACGAGTCGCCGTAGGCCTTGTGCACCAGTGGCTCGGTCTCCTGGCGCTGCAACTCGGCCACGTACTGCCAGCCCTCGCTGCCCACCGCCAGGTTGTCATCGGCATGCTGCACCCAGATCACCGGCACCTGCCCGGCGCGGGCGCGATTGAGCAACGTCTCGATGTTGGCGATGACCGCGTCGCGGTTGTGGGCGTTGGCCACGACATCGCGCTGTACGTCTACGACCAACAGGGCGGTGCTGGGTCGGTCGCGCAGGCTTGTCATGGCGGAGCTCCCTGTGGCCTCAGATGTCGCGCCAGCTGACGTAGCTGGCCAGCGATGCGAGTTCGTCGAGCGACTCTGTGGTGAGCGGCATGGTGGCCAGTGCGGCCAACGCCTGATCGGTGAGGGAGCGGATGTGGCCTTCGAGCTCGGCCAGCGCACCGGTGTCGATGATGACCTGTTGCACATCGGCGATGGTCTGCGCGCTCATGTTGGGCTCTCCGACGCGGTCCAGTATCAGAAGCTGAGCGGGTGTCGCTGCTGCGCATGCAAGTGCCATGAGCGGGGTGGGCTTGCCCTCGCGAAGGTCGTCTGCAACGGGCTTGCCGGTGATGGCGGTGTCGCCGTAGACGCCGAGGACGTCGTCGCGCATCTGGAACGCGTCGCCCAACGGGAGGCCGTATGCAGACAGCGGCGCCAGTAGCTCGTCGGCACGCTCGGGCGCAGCCAGCATCGCGCCCATGTGCAGCGGCCGTTCGATGGTGTACTTGCCGCTCTTGTATCGGCAGATCTGGGCGGCCTTCTCCCAGCGCCGCTCGCGATGCGCAGAGCCGACGATGTCGAGGTACTGGCCGATGTTGAGCTCGATGCGAAGTTCGTTCCAGATGTCCCAGGCGGCCGCGGAGGCACCGCGCATGAGTTGATCGGCATAGACGAACGTGAGGTCGCCGACCAGAATGGCCACACCTTCGCCATAGCGGCGGGCCTCGCCGGCCCATTTGCCCGCATGACGCTGTTCGTGCACGGTATGCACAGTGGGCTCGCCGCGGCGGGTGGCAGAGCCATCCATGACGTCGTCGTGGAAGAGGGCGAACGCGTGTAGCAGTTCCAATGCGGCGCCAGCATCGATGATCTGCTGGTGGTCGGCGTCGCCGCCTGCACCCACGAAACCCCAGTGGCAGAAGGCGGGGCGGAGCCGCTTGCCGCCACCCAACACCAGCCCGCGAATGGCGATGAACGGATCGGCGAGCGTGGCATCGAACCCCGACCAGCGGGCATCCTCGATGTCGATGAGCGCCCGCAGACGCGTGTCGACGCGTGTAGCGATCTGAGCGAGCGACGCAGGGGCGACAGGAAGCACGCGGTCAGGCTAGCGGTCGAGGTCGGGAGCCCGCCGTCGGGCCAATTGCCGAGCTCAGCTGCCGAGCTCGGCGACGACGTGTTCGATCTGCAGGCGCGCGTTGCCGATGCGTTCGCGACACAACCTGATCAGCTCGGCGGCGCGCTGCACCTGACTCGCCAGTCGATCGACATCGACGTTGTCGCGTTCGAGTTCGGCCAGGATGCCCTCGAGTTCGGCGAGCGCCTCGGCGTAGCCAATGGGTTCACTCATGCTGGTTCTCCTTGAGAGGCGGTCGGTGTTTCAGCCAACGTGTCCACGGTGCTGCTGGCCTGCCCAGAGGCGAACGTGGTGATGATCGTTGCGCCGACAGCGAGTTCTTCGGCGCTGCGCACGACGCGCCCGTCGGCGGTGCGTGTGAGGCTCCAGCCGCGAGCGAGCGTGTGCACCGGATCCAAGAGGCGAACACGCGCCTCGATCTGCTGCAGGGTGGACAGCTCCTGGGTGGCAAACTGCAGCGCGCGACGCCCGACCCGTTCGGTGGATCGTTGCATGTGCATCGATGCCTGTTCGAGCGCTCGCCCGCTGGACAGGTTGACGCGGTGTGATCGGTCGGTGAGGCGTTGATCGGCGCGTTCCACGGCAGCAACGGTTCGTTGTTCGATGCGCCGCGCCGTGTCCAGCAAACCTGTGGAGGCCTGCTCGATCTGTCGGCCGGCGAGCGCGGCGATGGCCGTCCATGCGCCTTCGGTGCGCTGCGAGAACGCCTGGGCGCGCTCGACGAGTGCCCCGGCGCAGGCCGTCGGTGTCTTGAACGCCGTGTGCGCCACCTCGTCGGCCACACTGCGATCGATCTCGTGGCCCAACCCGGTGAACACCGGGCACGGCGCAGCGGCAATGGCAAGCGCAATGGACTCCGAGTCGAACACGGCCAGTTCCGTTCGCGGGCCGCCACCGCGCACGATCACGATCACATCCAGATCGCCGTGGCCGTTCAGCTCGTTGATCGCTGCGGTCACCATGGCGGCTGCAGTGTCACCCTGTACCCGCACGTCAACGGCGCGAATCTCGAAGCCGTGCCCGCTCTGCTCGAGTTCCTTGGTGAAGTCGTGCCACGCCGCGCTCCCCACGCTGGTGATCAGGCCGATGCGCAGCGGCAGCAGCGTCAGCGTCCGCCGCCGATTCGCGTCGTACATGCCCGATGCCACCAGACGGCGGATCACGTCGTCGCGCTGTAGGGCCATCTCGCCGAGCGTGTAGCGCGGATCGATGCCGGACATCTTCAGGCTGAGCCGACCGCTCGGCGCATAGAAATCGAGCGAGCCGAACACGCGCACCTTGATGCCCTCGGCCAGCTGGAGGCCGTGCTTTTGCAGGAGGGGCCGTAGGCGCACCCGCGCATTGGCGAAGAGCGAGACGTCGAGTACGGCCTTGCCGGCGTCGGTCACCTCGACCAGGCGGAAGTATGCATGCGGACCGCGTTCGCTGTAGCCCTGGATTTCGCCGCGTATCCACACGCCGGAACCGAACCTGCTGCGCAACGCCCCGTTCACAGCATCGGCCAGCTCGCCGACCGAGTAGGTGTGCTCGGCGCCGTCGTCCAGCGCGAATTCGAATGCGGGCTGGCTCACTCCCTGATTCTGCCCCAACGCGTCGGCGTTGGCTGTCTCAGCCCGTGACATCGATGCGAATGGTGTGCCAACCGGTTGCTCCGTCGGGTGCCACATCGACACGCGCTTCGGTCTGGGTGTCGCCGGTTCCATCGGTGGCTCGGCAGCGGATCTTGTGTGTGCCCGGTGTGGCATCCCACTTCAACCACCACTGCCTCCAGGAGTTATCGCCAAGCGAGGGACCCAGTGTGGACGCGGTCCACGGTCCGTCGTCGACTTGCACCTCCACCCGAGCTACGCCGCGCGTCGGGGCCCACGCCACACCGGCGATGGCGACGGTTCCAGCGCTGATGCTCGAACCGGGGCGATCGATACGCGATTGGGTCTTGACCGGTGCAAGTGCCGACCACCCACGGGGCACCCAGTAGCCCTCCTCCTTGTCGAACCTGGTCAACCGGATCTCGCTGAGCCATTTGGTGGCAGAGACGTAGCCGTAGAGGCCGGGGATGACGAGCCGGGCAGGGAAGCCGTTCTTGACCGGCAGTGCCTCGCCGTTCATGCCCAGCGCCACGATGGCATCGCGGCCATCGAGCGTGGCCACTGGGAACCCGGCCGTGAACTCGTCCACCGACACACCCATGATCTGGTCGGCGTCGCGGTGGATGCCTGCTTCGGCGAGCAGATCATCGAGCCGGCACCCGATCCAGCGGCCATTGCCGACGAGGTCGCCCCCGACCTCGTTGGAGACGCACGAGATGGTGATGTCGCGTTCGATCAGCTCGCGATCCATCAGCTCGTCGTAGGTGTAGGACCGTTCGTTTTCCACCATGCCGGTGATCTTCAGCTTCCACGTTTTCAGCGAGACCGATGGGAACGACAGGGCGGTGTCGATGCGATAGAAGTCAGGGATTGGCGTGATCAACGGGGACAGGCCCTCGGTGGCCAGGGCCGGATCGGTTGGCGGGGCGGGGAGGGGGGCGCGCGCCGTGGGCAGGCGAACACCGGCGCGCTCGAGGGCCGAGTCGAAACGGTTCTGCATGGAACGGCCAACGGACGCCAGCGCCACTGCGCCGAGTGCCAGACCACCGGTGCCCATCAGGAAGCGTCGCCGGTCGAGGGCTGGTGGCCCGGTCATGCTCTGGGCGGCTGCACTCGATGGCCGATGTTCTGCTCGCGGGTGCGCCAGACGGTGGCCCAGCACCAACACGCCGGCGGCGACCGTTGCGGCGACCAGTGACGGCAGCACACCGATGAAGCGGGTGTTGCGGCCCACGCCCCCGGCCCATGCCCCGAGCACGCCCAACAGGACAGCGGACCCGATACCGATGTCGGTGCGCCCGCGAACCGTTGCGACGCCGACCACCATTGCGATCAACGCGATGACCACGACGATGCTCCAGATCAGCACCGTCTTGTCGGTGGTGCCGAACGTACGGATGGCCCACTGCTTCACCGGCTTTGGTACATGGTCGATCACTCGGTCGCCCACACTGACGATCGGTGAGCGCAACAGCCGTGACAACCCAGCAACCACTTCTCCGGCAGCCAGGCCGAGTCCGAGCGACACCAGGCCGATCAGCACGCCCCACCAACGCGGCGTGAGCTGGCCAGTGGGGTTCGCCGGCGATGCTGCTCCGGCGTCCTCGATATCTGTCATGGGCACATCCCTTCACCGGCCGCAGCGGTCCCCCAGCGAACCACCCTCATCATGTACGTAACGGACATCATCAACGGATCACACAAGTCCCGACCACGATGCGATCATGGACGTTCAGAGACCGGCCGTTCAATCAGGGGCTGGTGACTGAGTGATCTGCTCCTGGCGGGCATACATGCCTCCGAGGGCCATCAGCTCGTCGTGGGTGCCCTGCTCGACAACCTGGCCGTCATCGAGCACCACGATACGGTCGGCGTCGCGGATGGTGGACAGGCGGTGAGCGATGACGAGCGCGGTGCGGCCCTGCAGGGCGTTATCCAGCGCAGCCTGCACCAGCGCCTCGTTCTCGTTGTCCAGATGGCTGGTGGCTTCGTCCAGGATCATGACAGCAGGGTTCTTCAACAGCATGCGGGCAATGGCCAGGCGTTGCTTCTCGCCGCCGCTCAACCGGTGGCCGCGCTCGCCAACAATGGTGGCGTAGCCGTCGGGAAGGGTGGCGATGGTGTCGTAGATGCGTGCCGCCCGGCACGCCTCGTCGAGTTCGGCCACGGTTGCGTCGGGCTTGGCGTAGCGCAGGTTCGATTCGATGCTCTCGTGGAACAGGTGGGGATCCTGCGACACCACACCGATCGCCGCCCGTAGCGACTCGCCGGTGAGCGCTCGCACATCATGGCCATCGATCAACACGGCGCCACCGGTCACGTCGTAGAGCCGGGTGATCAACGACGACAGTGTCGTCTTTCCAGCTCCCGACGAACCCACCAGCGCCACTGTTTCCCCGGGGGCGATGCTGAGCGACAGGTTGCGCAGCACGTCGCGGTCGGGGTCGACGCCCTGCGGCCCGGGCGCCTCGAGCGAGGCAATGGACACCGCGGAGGCGGGCGGGTAACGGAACGTGACGTTGGCGAACTCGACCGAGCCCTTGGGGTCGACCAGTGCAACGGCGTCGGGTGCATCGACGATGGCGACTGGCGCATCCAGCACCTCGAACACGCGCTCGAAGCTGACGAAGGCCGTCATCAGGTCGACACGGGCATTGGTCAGCCCGGTGAGCGGCTGGTAGATGCGCGACACGAGCGTGGCGAGCAGGACCAGGGTGCCGGGTGACAGATTGCCAGAGATGGCCAGATGCCCACCGACCCCGTAGACCGCAGCGGCACCGAGCGCGCCCACCAGACCGAGTGCGACCAGGAACACCCGGCCGTACATGGCCGCCTTGATTCCGGTGTCGCGCACACCGCCAGCGCGCTTGGAGAATGTGGAGACCTCGCGATCGTGGCGGCCGAACAGTTTGACCAGCAGCGCGCCGCTGACATTGAAGCGCTCGGTCATCTGTGTGTTCATCGCTGCGTTGTATTCCATTTGCTGGCGAGCGATGATCTGCAGTTTCTTGCCGACGCGCTTGGCGGGAACGATGAAGATCGGCAGCACCACCAGCGACAACAACGTGAGACGCCACTCGAAATACGCCATCGTGGTGAGCGAGGTGGCGAGCACGACGATGTTGCTCACCACACTGCCCAGCGTGCTGGTGACGGCTGACTGGGCGCCGATGACGTCGTTGTTGAGCCGGCTGATGACCGACCCGGTCTGTGTGCGGGTGAAGAACGCAATGGGCATGCGTTGCACCTTGTCGAACAGCGCTACGCGTAGGTCGTAGATGAGGCCCTCGCCGATGCGGGCGGAATACCAACGCTGCACGATGGCCAGGCCGGCATCACCGATGGCGGCGATGACCACGATGATGGCAAGCATGGTGAGCTCGCTGCGATCCTTGGTGGGAATGGAATGGTCGATGATGCGACGGAACGCGAACGGTGCCGCCAGCGACAACAGTGCCGCCAACACGATGGTGATCAGAAAGCCGTTGATGCTCGCCCGATACGGACGGGCGAAGGTCCACACGCGGCGGAGGGCACCCTTGTTCAGCTTGGCCCCTTTCACCGCGTCGGAATCTCCTGGAAGCATCATGTGGGGGCCCATTCGCATAGCTCTCTAGGCTACGGCCCCCGGTGTTGCTTACCCCGGGGTGCGGTCGCAGGGTCCGCTGCTGGCTGCGTCGCTGGGGTGCGTTGTACCATCGGCGCCATGCGCCGCCGTCGTACCATTGCCCTGCTCGTCTGCTCGGTCATGATTGCGGCCGCCTGCGGCGACGGTCGAAACGACGGCGTGACAGCGACCAAGAGCGCTTCGCGCGGCAGTGATTCCACGCCAGATACCGGCGCACCCGCAACCACCGCACCTGGTGCCAGCACTCCCGCCACGACCGCCACAGACCCAACCACTCCGCCGTCCACTCCGCCGTCCACTCCGACCGGCGATGCCGCCTTCGGTTGGCAGGATTTCGCCGGCAGCGCACGGGTGCAGACCGGCAGCCTGGTGGTGCCGATCGACTACAGCGACCCATCGAAGGGCACGTTCGACCTCCACGTTGCGCGTCACCGTGCCACCAGCCCGAAGGATCGCATCGGCAGCCTGTTGGTGAACCCTGGTGGTCCCGGTTTCGGCGGCAGTGATTTCGCCGAGTACGCCGATCAGGTCTACTCCAAGTCCCTGCTCGCCCGTTTCGACATCGTCGCCTGGGACCCACGTGGAACAGGCCTGAGCACGCCGGCCATCGACTGCATCGACAACTACGACAAGTACTTCGCCAGCACCGACATCACCCCCGACACTGATGCAGAGCGTCAGCAGATCATCGATCTCGCCAAGGAATTCGAGACCGCCTGCACCACCAAGAACGCCAAGATCCTGCAGTACGTCGGCACCAACAATGCCGCCCGCGACATGGATGCCATCCGCAGGGCGCTCGGCGAGCAGACGATCTCGTACTTCGGATTCAGTTACGGCAGCGAGCTGGGGGCCACCTGGGCCACGTTGTTTCCCCGCACCGTCCGCGCGGCCGTGCTCGACGGTGCAGCTGACCCCAACGCCGATTTCCTCACCAGTGGCCTGCAGCAGAGTCAGGGTTTCGAGAACGCCATCGCCACGTTTCTGAAGCGCTGCAGCAGCGATTCCACGTGCCCGTTCTACAACCGCGGTGATGCGGCGTCGGCGTTTGATGCCCTGATGCTGTCCCTCGACCGCACGCCGATCCCCAGCATGAAGGGGCGACCCGATGTCACCCGAAACGTCGCGCTCACGGCGGTGGGACAGGCGATGTACACCCAAACGTTGTGGTCCGGCCTCGAGCAGGCGCTGGCTGATGCCCAACAGGGCAAGGGCGCCGGTCTGTTGGCGTTGTACGACTCGTATTTCCAGCGCCAACCGGACGGCAGCTACGACAACTCGCTCGAGGCGTTCCAGACGATCAGCTGCATGGACACCGCCGAGCGCCCAACCGTGGCTCAGGAGGATGCGGAATCGGCCAGGTACCGTGCGGTGGCGCCACGGTTCGCGCCGGGCACCACGGGCAACTACTTCTGCACCTTCTATCCGCCGTCGCAGGACCCCCGGGTGGCGATCACGGGTCGGGGGGCCGGCCCGATCCTGGTCGTGGGCACCACGGGCGACCCCGCCACCCCGCTGTCGAGCAGCGAGAACATGACCAAGGCGCTCGAGCAGGGAGTGTTGCTGGTCGTCGAGGCCGATCAGCACACCGGGTACGACGTGAACGACTGCTCGAAGCAGACCATCGACAACTACCTACTCACCCTCTCGGTGCCAGCGGTGGGCACGCGCTGCTAGCGGTCCGGTGCTGCACGCACGAACAGGCCACCCGTGTGGGTGGCCTGTTGCCGTGGCGGAAGGGGTGGGATTTGAACCCACGGAGACGCAGAACGCCTCAACGGTTTTCGAGACCGGCCCATTCGTCCGCTCTGGCACCCTTCCGCTCGTCAGGCTAGCGGGAACGAAACGGACTCTCGCACCCGTGTGGGCCCCGAAATCTGGGTTCGGAGGCCGAGAACTCGACAGGAGTCCGGTTCAAGAGTTGGCCAAGACGTGCCGATACCTACGCCGTGACGGATCTCATCATGATCAACCCGAACCCCCTCGCTGCTGCTGTGTCGGTCGCGTCGTTGGTTCACCAGCGACAGAATCCCCAGGCCATTCTGAACTCGATTGTCCGGTCGGTTGCCGGTGTGATTGGCGTGGCAGTGGCCAGTGCTGACGGTCGGAGCCTGGCGCACTCGGACGATCTGATGCACGACCCGAGTCGGTCGGCGATGATTGCCGCGACCATGGGGCTGGCCGGACAACTGATGAGCATGGTGGGTGGTCGTGAACTGGAAGAGGTGATCGTGCGCTCTGACACTGGCATTGTGATCGTGTACGCAGTCGGCAAGGAGGGCGTGCTCACGGTGCTCGCCCGTCCGAGCATCAACCTGCATCACATCAATTCCGAGGTGAGGTCCCGTGCGGACTCGTTACGCACCGTTGTCCGGGGAGGTCGCTGAATCGTGTCGCATCTCACAGAGCACACCTTCAAGATCCTGGTTACGGGCCCATTCGCTGCAGGCAAGACATCGTTGATCCAATCGATCTCGCAGAGCCCGGTCGTGACCACCGAGGTGGCGACCACCGGTGACGAGGCCGAGGTGAAGGAGAACACGACCGTGGCGATGGACTTCGGTACGTTCGTCCTCGACGGTCTCGAGGACGGCGAGGAGACCATCCACCTGTTGATGTTCGGAACGCCCGGCCAGGATCGATTCCGCTTCATGACCGACATCCTGAAAGCCGATGTCGACGTTGTGACCTTCGTGATCGACGCCGAGGCCCCCGATACCTTCGCCGAGGCACGCCAGATGTTGACCCTGGTGATGACCGGCCTCGAGGCGCCATTGGTCATCGCCGTGAACCGCTGTGGCGACCCTGCGCAGGCGCGCCGGGTTGCCGATGCCCTCGGTGCCAAGATGTCGGTGCCGGTCATCCCCTGCCAACTCGTGGATCCTGCCTCGGGTCGCGAGGTGGTGGCAGAGGTGCTGGTCGCCCTGCTCCAATCGAACGACTTCGCCCTGTCCGGTCACGGAGGAACCCGATGACCATGACCCAGAATGATGCCATGGACACCGAACGCCACACTGCCGAACCCGACCCAGCCACGGTGCAACCGACACGTGCTGCGTGGGAACTGATCGACGAGGCGCGTCACGCTCGCCTGACGGGCGAGCTGTCGTTGATCACCGCCTTGTCTGGGACAATCACGATCTACCTCAACTCGGGCGTCGTCTACCTGGCCGAACGTGACACCGACGAGCCGCTAGCCGCTCGTTTGGTGATGGCCGGCGCGATCACCCCCGATCAACTGGATCGGGGCATCGTACGGCTGAACGGGGTCGACTACCTTGGCCGCCTGTTCGACCGTGACACCACGGTGCTGCGCGACGTGGTGGAACTGGTACTCGAGCTGATGACCGAGCAGACCCTGACCGAGATCGCCCAACTTCAGGTTCTGGCGTCGTCGATCACCATGTATCGGCACCATCCTTCTGGTGTGGTGCGTTGGTCCGTCCCGGTTGCATCCGCAGCAGCGGAACCTGCCGGTGCGGTGCCGGCGAGCCCGTGGGAGCCACCGTCACCGACTGCCTCCGTGCCCGCGCGCAGCGACAACGTCGTCGATGTCGATCCAGCGTCCCTCCTGCAGCCGCTACCGACGCTGCCGCCCAAACCGGCCGCCTACACGGGCCGTATTCTCCCGGTGGTGGCGCCGTTGGTCGAACCCGCCGTCGTGACGCCTCCGGCCCAGCCAGCGGCCCTCGAGCAGCGCCCCGCCGAGCCAGCGCCAGCGCCGCTGCCGCCCCTGGCAAGCATCTCGACGACGCAGTCGTTCGTGCCGATCAAGCCGATTACCGCGTCGAACCCCGTTGTCCCCGCCACCGATACTGCGCCGCTGTTCGTTTCGATGATCTCGGCGCCTGTACAGGTCGTGACGCCGATCATCGAGCAACCAACCAGAGATTCCGTTGAGCCCGCCAGCGACAGCGACAACGACAGCGACTCCATCCCGGTCCCCATAGATGTTGCCGCCGCAGTACGCGACGCGATCGCCGCGATCGAGGCCGCCACGCAGTCGGCTCTCGGAGGTGCCGGCGTCAACTTCGGTCCGGTGCACGTCACCGCACCGGGCAGTGCCGACCGGCCAACGATGGCTGACTTGATGGCCACCACTGCGGCCGCAGGCCCGGTGATCGCTGCCCAGCCGAACGCTCAATCCGATGCCCGGCAGCCGCTCAGCGATAGCCGCAAAGGCGCTCTACGCCGGCTCATCAACGGCGTTCGCCGCCGCTGAAGCCCGCCCGGCCGCCCGTCGGAGCCCGAAAAAGGTCTTCAGGATCGCTCCGCACTCGTCGGCCATCACCCCGGTCTCGACAACGCAACGGTGATTCAGCCGCGGGTCGGCAAGCACGTTGTACAGGCTGCCTCCGGCTCCGGCTTTGGGGTCGGTGGCGCCGAACACGACCCGCGGCACGCGGGCGTTGACCAACGCGCCGGCGCACATGGTGCACGGCTCGAGGGTGACGTACAGCGTGCACTGTTCGAGCCGCCAATGGCCGATGAGCTCGGCGGCGTCGCGGATGGCCAGGATCTCGGCGTGGGCGGTGGGGTCGCCGGTGAGTTCGCGCTCGTTGTGCCGGGCAGCGATCACGACGCCGTTGCGCACCACCACTGCACCAACGGGTACATCGTCGTGCGCAAGTGCCAGCGTCGCCTGGTGCAGTGCATACGCCATTGCGGCGACGTCATCGGAGACCACACGGTCCAACATGGCGGAGGGTGTGGGATTTGAACCCACGGAGGGTTGCCCCTCACACGCTTTCCAGGCGTGCCGATTCGGCCGCTCTCGCAACCCTCCCCGGCCGGGCGATGAGCCCAGCAGGTGTGAGAAGGGTAGCGTCCGGCTAGTCTGACCACACCGTTCGATGCCCGTTGGGTGAGGTGGCGGTCGGGTCCTGTGCAACAGCCGTCCGGGAACCAGGTCAGGACCGGAAGGTAGCAGCCTTCAACGGTACCGTCTGTGTGCCGCAGGGAACCTGGCCGTCACCTCAGTCAGCGGGCGTCGATCTTTTTCGCCAGCCGTGCGGCTCGTTCGATCAGGTGAACAGCGCCGATCTGCCCGGCCAGTTCGGCGAAGGCCGGGGTGACCCCCCGCCAACGCCAGTCGTCGACGACCCCCACATCAATGTCGGTGACGACCGTGGCGATACGGCGGAACAGCAGCGCGAGGTCGCGTTGGCTGTCGAGCGAGGCCGCCAGTTTGGCGGCACCGCGGAGCCCCTCGATGCCCCATTCGTCGGCCGATGCCGGGATGGCCTCGATGGTGGCGAACCGGGCCAGCACGGCGCTGGCGCTCTTGGCCCCCCACCCGGCCAGACCCGGATACCCGTCGGCCGAGTCGCCCACCAGGGCCAGGTAATCGGCAATCGATGACGGCGCAACGCCGAAGCGGGCGATGACAGCGGCCTCGTCGATGATCTCGTCCTTGCGGCGGTCGTATTGCACGACGCGGGTGCCATGCACGCACTGCCCGAGATCTTTGTCGGGTGTGATGATCAGAACCTGCTCCACCCGTGGGTCGGCATCTGCCACCATGGCCGCTGCGGCCAACGCATCGTCGGCCTCGTGGTCGACCATTGCCCATGTGGTCATCCCCATCGCCTCGAGAGCGGTCTCCATCAGAGGGATCTGGGTGAGGAGTTCCTCGGCCATTCCGGCACTGGTCTTGTATCCGGGCCACAGGTCGTTCCGGAAGCTCTCGATCACGTGGTCGCTGGCCACCCCGATGTGCGTGGCCCCCTGCGCAACGAGTTGCAGTGTCGAGGCCAGGACCCCGATGGTGGCGGCGTTCGGCACGGGCTCGCTGTGGCGCGCCGCCTGCCCGAAGTGTTGTCTGAACAGCTCGTAGGTGCCGTCGATGAGGTGAACCTTCATGTGCGACACGATATGCGCGGCGCACGCACGCCGGGTGGCGATGTACCGCAGCGGTCCGTCGCTGGTCGGTGGCTGGGGCCAATCCATCGGAACTTCCTCAAGATTGCGGCAAACTTGTCGATAGTTATTTCGTGGCAAGGCAGCAACATTCAGATGGATCCGCGGATCCGACGTCATCCGCGTCGTCGCTCAGTTCGACGCAGGTTGTCGGCGGTGATGCAACGAGCAAGGCAATCCTGGCAGCGGTCGAGCATCAGCTCACCCGCTATTTCGGGGCCATGGCCGCTCGTGCCGACGCAGTTCAGCAGGCCGGCGAAGCCGGGCGTGCTGAAGTCCTGGCGCACGTTCAGGGTCAATTGGACCAGGTACGCGCCGAACTCGCCCGCTCGCAGCAAACCAACGAGCAGTACGAGAACGCCCTGCAGGCAGCACTCGAGGAACGACTCACCGAGTTCGCAGCCAATCAGCACTGGCGTTTCACCGAGGTGGAAGGTCGGCTCCAGCGGGTCACCGACGAGGTCGCGCTTGCAGTGCCTGCCCAGATCGAAGCGGCCTCAGCGCCGCTCCAGCAGCGCTTCGAGCACAGCACCGAGCTGATGGCGAGCCGTATCGAGGAACTCCAGCGGGCAGCGCGTCGCTTCGACGAGCAGTCGTCGGCGCTTGTGCAACACGTGAACGACACCACCGCCGCGTTCAACCGGCGGCTCGACGATTCCGGTCGCGTGCTTAGCAGCAGCCTCGACGAGCGCACCATGGCTCTCAGCCAGCGTGCCGATGAGGCGATGGTGGCGATGCGTCAGTTCGTGGTGGAACAGTCCACGAACTTCGGTCGCCGTATCGAGGACAACGATGCCCGGGTCGTCAACCGCATGCTCGCCATGGAAGAGCGGGTCAACGAGCACGCCGGCACGCGTCTGGCGGCCATGGAGGCCACGGTCGGCCGGATCAGCAGCGGTATCGACGAGGCCATCATCGCCCTGTCGCAGCGTGTCATCGAACTCGAGAATCAGAACCTCGACGTGATGCAGCGCATCAACGAGGTGGCCGAGCAGATCGGCAAGATCGATGAGGAGGCAATCTCCCAGCTGCGCGATCAGATGTCGAGCGCGATCGGTGAGGCGATGCTGGTCAGAATCGAACTCGAACGCGTTGCGTCGAGTACCGGTGAGCAGTTCGACAAGATCAATGTTCGCATCGCGGAGGTCGAAGCAACCGTGACCGAGACAGTCATGGACGTGAGCACGGCCATTCAGCTCGAACGCCTCGAGGAACTGGAACGGGCGATCACCGAGCTCGACCCTACGCAGTATGTCCGCAAGGGCGATCTGCTCTCCTCCGGGCCCCAATCGCCGGGCATGGCGCCACCACCCCCCACCCAGAACTCGTCTGAATCGTCGCTGTCATCGTGGTAGCCCGACTCATCTCAATCCTTGACGCAGAACCGATCGCGGAGAACACCTGATGGCCCTTTTCACGAAACCCCCCAAAGAAGCGGCCACGGTTGCAACCAGCGAGCCCGTTGCTGGTGCAGCCCCGACGATGGGTGAGAGCGCTGCCGAGTGCCTGCAGGTCGGCCAGATCCTGGTCGAGAGTGGACAGCTCACCGCCGAGCATCTCGCCTCCGCCCTGCAGATCGCGAACGGCAACCTCTTGCAGTTCGCCGAGACGGCATTGAGCCGCTTCTCCTGTGGTCGTCAAGAGATCGCGTTGGCCGTTGCCAAGGTGCTCGGCCTCCCTGCTGCCGACACGAAGGGAGTCGAGCTCGACGTCGAGATCATCAACATGCTCCCCGAGGCCGTGATCCGGGCCCATCAGGTGATTCCCGTGGCGCTCGACGGCGACACCATCGTGGTGCTGTCTGCAGACCCCTCTCCCTACCGCCGCGCTGCGGTTGAGAAAGAAACCACCCACCCGCTGCGCTGGTTCGTCGGTGACCCGGCCACAGTGCGCACCTTCATCGATACGACGTTGCGTGCCGACGCCGATGTCGACCGGCTGGTCAAGGCGTTCGACATCCCCGATGATCAGCAGCGCATGATGACGCTGGCGGCCGAGGTCAATCTCGACGATCAGGCGCCGGTCATCCAGTTGGTGAACCGCATCGTCGGCCAGGCCATGCGCGATCGCGCCAGCGATATCCATGTGGAACCGCTCGACGAGAGCCTGCGCATCCGGTTCCGTATCGACGGCAACCTGGTCGAGGTCTTCAGCCTGCCGATCGGCGTGCACGGTGCGCTCATCAGCCGCTTGAAGATCATGAGCGGGATGAACATCGTCGAGCGTCGCCGTCCTCAGGACGGGCAGTTCTCGACCTCGATCGATGGCAGGGACGTCGACGTTCGCGTGGCCAGCGTGGCCACCGTGTTCGGCGAGAAGGTCGTCATGCGAATCCTCGACAAGAACCGGTCGATGATCGGTCTGCACGAGCTCGGCTTTCCCCGTGACACCTATGCGCAGTATTCCAAGATGGTGCATGCCCCGTTCGGCATGGTCATCTGCGCTGGGCCAACGGGTGCGGGCAAGACCACCACGCTGTACGCCACGCTGCAGGAGATCAACTCGAGCGGCAAGAACGTGACCACGGTCGAGGACCCGGTCGAGTACGTGTTCCCCGGCATCAACCAGATCCAGACCAACGATCAGGCCGGTCTCACCTTTGCCACGGGTCTCAAGGCCATCCTGCGCCAGGACCCCGATGTGATTCTGGTGGGTGAGATCCGCGATGCCGACACGGCCCGAATCGCCATCCAGAGCGCGCTCACCGGTCACTTCGTGCTCAGCTCGCTGCACGGCACCGACAGCGTCGCTGCTCTGCACCGTTTCCTCGACATGGGCATTGAGGCCTTCCTCATCGCCTCGTCGGTGGTGGGCGTCATCGGCCAGCGTCTGCTGCGGCGGATCTGTGACTCGTGCAAGGAGCCCTACACCCCGGGCGCAGACGAGGTGGCGGTCTTTCGCCAGCACAGTGGTGGCAGCGACAAGACACAGTTCTTCCATGGCGCCGGCTGCAACTACTGCGCCGGCACCGGCTACCGCGACCGCATCGGTGTGTACGAGCTCTTGCGGATCACCCCCGAGCTCCGGCGTCTGATCGTCGGCTGGGCCACCACCGAGGAACTCCGCCGCCTCGCAGTTGCCCAAGGAATGCGCACCATGTTGCGCGAGGCAATGACGCTCGTCGAGTCCGACGTCACCACCATCCCCGAAGTCGTCCGCACCCTGTTTGCCAACTAGGAGACCCACCAATGCCCAAGTTCGCCTATGCCGCAATCGACCAGACCGGGAGTGCGGTTGAAGGAATCACCAAAGCCGACACGATCGGCGACGCACGCCAGATCTTGATGGGCCAGAACCTGTTCCCCACCAAGCTCGAGGAGCACCGCGGCTCGTTGAGCTTCGAGCTCACCAAGGAGAAGGTGAAGAAGAAGGAGCTGATGCACTTCACGCGTCAGCTGGCCGTGTTCGTCAAGGCCGGCATCCCCATCACCGAGGCGCTCGAGACCATCGGCGACGAGACCGAGGATGTGGCTCTTCGCCGCACGCTCAACAGCATGGTCGAGCGGTTGCGCAACGGCGGCACGTTGGCCGCTGCAGCACGGATGCACCCAGAGTGCTTCCCGCCCTACTACATGGGCATTCTCGAGTCGGCGGAGCTCACCGGCCGGCTCGATGAGACGCTCGACAGCCTGGGTGGCTACCTCGAGCGCGAGGTCGAGACCCGCTCGAAGGTGGTGTCTGCACTGTCGTATCCGATGGTCGTCATGGTGCTTGCTGTCTTCACCGTGGCGATCCTTGCGGGCTATGTGCTGCCCAAGTTCAAACCACTGTTCGAAGAACTGCACGCCGACCTGCCGCTGCCCACCAGAGCGTTGCTGTTCTGCGCATCGCTGTTCACCACGATGTGGTACATCCCGTTCACGTTCTTGATGATTGTGCTCTCGACGTTCCTGTGGCTGACCAAGACCCCCCGGGGACGCCTGGCCAAGGACAAGCTGGTGCTCAAGATCCCGGTGGTCAAGGGCATCATCGACTACGCGATCCTCGAACGATTCTGCCGCATTCTCGGCGCGATGATCCGGGCGGGCGTGCCGCTTCCCGAGGGGCTGAAGACCACCACCGAGGCAACGAGCAACACCGTGTATCGGGCCCGGCTCGAAGAGGCGCAGGCGATCATGCTCGAGGGTGGAGGCTTTGCCCGTCCCCTCGCAGACACCGGGTTGTTCCCCGGTGCGGCCAAGCAGATGTTCAAGGTGGGCGAGGAGACCGGAACGCTCGACGATCAGCTCGAGGTCGCCAGCCTGTACTTCGACCGCGAACTGGAGAGCCGAATCAAGAAGTTCACCACGATGTTCGAGCCGATCATGATCATCTTCGTGGGTCTGCTCGTGGGTTTCGTCGCGGTGGCGCTGGTGTCGGCTATGTACGGCGTGCTCGACAGCACCAAGAAGTCGATCTGAGCGGGCGGGGGATCAGCGATGCAGGATCAGGTCGATCGCGGGTTGGCCAACCCAGATGGCAGCCATGGTGCCAGCGGCCAGGAACGGGCCGAAGGGCACCGCTGTCTTGCGACCGGCACGACCCATGATCATCATGACAACGCCGACCACCGCACCGAACAGGAACCCGAGGAACAGCCCGACGGCCACGAAGCCCGGGTTCAACCACCCGAGGTAGGCGCCGAGCAGGGGAGACAGACGCACGTCGCCATCGCCCATGCCGCCACGACTGAGCAGATACACGCCAGCCATGAAGGCCAGCGCAATGCTCGCGCCGAGCAGCAGCATCCAGATCCGCTTCGGTTCGTGGGTCACCAGAGCCGCAACACACAGCAACGGCACACCGATCGCAGCCGTGACATAGATGATCTCGCGTGGCAAGCGCTTGGTCTTGAGGTCGATCCAGCTCAGCGCCACGAGTCCGGCCGCAAGTGCGCAGTAAGCGCCGAGCTCCCAGGAGAGACCGAACTTCACCTCGATGGCCACGAACAGCCCCGATGTGGCGAGTTCGAGTACGAGCGGCTCGATGCCGATCGGGGCCCTGCAGCGGCGGCACTTACCGCGCAGTGCCAGCCAACTGAGTACCGGCACGAGATCGAGTGGCCCCAATTGGAGCCCACACGCGCCGCAGGCCGATCCAGGTGCGACAATAGACTTTCCCCGTGGCACGCGGTCCACGACCACGGTCAGGAACGAACCGATCAGCAATCCGTAGACGGCCGTAAATGTAATAACCATGAGTCCTTCGCATCGCCGCGGTGGGCGGCTCCCCAACGGAGGTTAGTCAGATGATTCAGCCAGACCCCGCGCTTGTCACATTGCTCCAGGCAACGGTCGCTGCCGGCGCCAGCGACCTGCACCTCAGCGTGGGCCGTCCGGCCACGGCTCGCCGTGATGGAGTCCTGGTCACCTTCGAGGGTGTCGAGGTGCTCGAACCGGAGACGATCGAGCGGATCGTCATGTCCTTGCTCGATGATCGCAAGCGTGAGGAACTGCACGACAACAGCCAGGTCGACTTCTCCTTCGGAATGCGCGACATCGGGCGCTTCCGAGCCAACGCCTTTCGTCAGCGCGGCCACCTGTCGCTGGCCCTGCGCGTCGTTCCGTTCCGCGTTCGTTCGCTCGAAGAACTCGGCGCTCCACGGGCGGCCACAGAGCTACTGAACAAGCCGTACGGATTGGTGCTCGTGGTGGGTCCCACCGGTTCGGGCAAGAGCACCACCTTGGCTGCGATGATCGATCGCATCAACCAGGAACGGCCCTGCCACATCCTGACCATCGAAGACCCTGTCGAGTATGTGCACACCCACAAGATGGCGCTCGTGAACCAGCGCGAGGTTGGCTCCGATGTGAACAGCTTCACCGATGGCCTGCGCAGCGCACTGCGCGAGGACCCCGATGTCATCCTGCTCGGCGAAATGCGCGACCTTGACAGCATTTCGATCACGTTGTCGTTGGCCGAGACCGGCCACCTCGTGTTTGCCACGCTGCACACCAACGACGCCTCGCAGGCGCTCGACAGAATCGTCGACGTGTTCCCCGCCGAGCGCCGCGACCAGATCCAGATCCAGTTGGCCAGCGCGCTGCAGGGTGTCATCAGCCAGCGTCTGCTCCCGGTCGAGGGTGGGGGACGCGTGGCTGCCTATGAGGTGCTGTTGGGTACAGAGGCTGTTCGTAACCTGGTGCGCGAAGGCAAGAGCCGTCAACTGCGCAACGTGATTTCCACGGGCCAGCGCGAGGGCATGCAGACCCTCGAGATGGATCTGGCCCGTCTGGTGGCCTCCGGCCTGATCACCATGGAGGCTGCGTGCGAGATTAGCGCCTACCCCAAGGAGATCATGGCGCACGCAAACACCGTACGCGCTGCGGCGCTGGCCCAGAATACGGTGGCGTCCGGTCAGGCCGCATCCACCGGTAATGCCGAGTCCGTGCCCGCCGGGTCGCGCTGAATGTACGTTGCAGAAGCGAGGAGATGAGCCATGGCCGCACGCGGACTTCCATACAAACTGCTCGTTGGCATCACGCCGTGCCCGGCCGGTTGGCTTCTCGTGCCCGCTCGCCTGGCTGGTGTCACGGTGGTGGTCGAGGAGGCAATGGTCGTGCGGAGCCTGCAGGACGTCGTCGACTTCCGCCCCTCGTTCGACGCGGCCGCCATCAACATCCCGCTCGCGTTCAACGACGAGCCGATGGGTCAGTACCGCGACTGCGATCGTGATGCCCGCGAACTGATCGGCTGGCCGCGCATGGTGGGCGTGCGCCCCATTCCTTGCCGCGCTGCGCTGCACGCCACCAGCAAGGCCAAGGCGCGCGAGCTCGAGCCGTGGCTCACCACCGATGATTTCCGGCGCTTCCGCTGGTTGCGCGAGGCAGAGCAGACCTTCCAGCCGTTTCATCAGCGCAGCTTCTTCTCGTCGCATCCAGACCTTGCCTTCTACCTGTTGAACGAGGACAGGCCGCTGACGACGTCGCCGTACCACCAAGACGGTGTGATCGAACGGATGAAGCTCATCCGAGACAAACTCCCCGGCATCGAGGACGTGATCCTCGCCCCGCCGCCACCCGGTGCCGGTCAGGTGCATGTCATCCAGGCAGCGGCGCTGCTGTGGACCGCCCGCCGCGCAATGGGCCGAGCGATCAACCGCTTGCCGCTCGACCCGACGTGGGATGCCAACGGGTTACGGATGGAACTGGTTCGCTGACGCGTTCGCGCCGCTCCAGCAGAGCCCATCTCGGGTCTTACGACTCTATGTGGGGTCATCTGGGCACGCTCAGAATGCGTGCATGAGCTCATCTGCCCAGATTCCGGCCTGCGGCGTCGTCATCATCGGTGGGGGCATCATGGGCTGCTCCATCGCCTTCGAGCTGGCTCGGCGTGGGTATGTTCCGCTGGTGCTCGACAAGGGCCCGGGGCCTGGTGCAGGCTCGACCAGCGCGTCGTCGGCGATCATCCGGTTCAACTACTCCACTCCCGATTCGGTGAAGCTGGCATGGGAGTCGGCGCACATGTGGTCGCGATGGGCCGAGGTGCTCGGGGTGACCGACGACTTGGGCATGGCCCGGTTCGTGCGTACTGGACTGCTGGTGCTCGACTCGCCGGCCACGCCGCTGCGCAAGGTGCAGCAGTTGTTCGATGATGTCGGTGTGCCGTATGAGGCACTGAGCACAGCGGATCTGCACGAGCGCTACCCCAGCCTGGACCTTGGCCGGTACTACCCGCCCAAGCCGGTCGCCGATGACGCGTTCTGGGAGGACAACCACGGCGAGCTGATCGCCTACCTCAATCCCGATGCCGGCTTCGTGGATGACCCGGCGCTGGCAGCGCACAACTTGATGGTGGCGGCAACGGCGGCCGGCGCCACGTTCCTTTTCCACACCGAGGTGGTCGGCATCAACCGCTTTGATGCCCGGGTCACCGGCGTGCGGTTGTCCACGGGCGAGCTCGTGGCGTGTCCAATCGTGGTGAACGCAGCAGGCCCGCATTCGTCGAAGGTGAATGCGATGGCCGGCCTGGCTGCGGATCGGAGGATCACCACGAGGGCGCTTCGTCAGGAGGTCGATGTGCTCCCCGCACCGCAGGGTTTCACGATCGACGATGGTGGGGTCATGGTCACCGACTCCGATCTGGGCACCTACTTCCGGCCGCACCTCGGCGGGACGATCATCACCGGAGGGGTCGAGCCCGAATGCGACACGCTCGAATGGATCGACGACGCCGACCAGTTCAACGACATGCCCACGGCCGAGGTGTGGGAGGCCCAGACCACGCGTGTCGCCCGTCGCCTGCCCGACATCGGCGTGCCGGTGCGTCCCACTGGCATCGCCGCCCTCTACGACGTATCCAGCGACTGGGTGCCCATCTACGATCGCAGCGACCTCGATGGTCTGTATCTGGCCATCGGCACGAGCGGCAATCAGTTCAAGAATGCCCCCATGGTGGGTCCGATCATGGCCGACATCATCACTGCGTGTGAAGCGGGCCGCGACCACGACGCTGATCCCGTGTCTGTGATGTGTCCGATCACCGGGAATGTGATCAACCTCGGCCATTTCTCGCGCACCCGACCGTTGCACAACACCACCAACAGCGTCCTGGGCTAGCACAGCCCGCTGCGCTGGGAAACGCGAACGAGCCGGGCCCGAGGGCCCGGCTCGTTCGTTGTGTTGCTTGCTCTCAGGGGATCAGGTGCAAGGTAGAACGGCGGTCAGGCTGCCGTTTGCGTTGGCGGTGTACTTGTCCGAGACGTCACGCAGGAAGCCTGCGAGCTTGAGCGTCTCCGAGGCAGTGGTGCCCACGGTTGCCGTTGCCGGGGTGGCGGTCGGGATGGTCGTGCCACCGTTCTGAGCGAAGTACGACTCGACGGCGACTTCCATCGTCTTTTTGTCGGCTGCACAGGCACTGGTCTGGCCCTTGTCGGTGATGCCTCGCACAGCGAACACCGTCACGGTGGCCAAGATGCCCAGAATCACGATCACGATCAGCAGTTCGACGAGGGTGAAGCCCTTGTCGTGCTTGTTGGTCTTTGTTGCTTCGTTGTGGTTTTCCATGATGGTGCGTTCCTCCCGCAATTGTTCTGTCCACGAACCCACCGGAGCAATCCTTGCCAACCCGGTGCAGAGTAGGTTTCGGCAGTTGTCGGTGAACCTTGAGAAATCTTCTGAAAAGTTCTGCAAATCTTTTGTGGCATGGCGCAGACCCCGGGTGGGCGAGCTCCCTGAGTCGGTAGCCGGTAGCCGGTAGCCGGTAGCCGTAGCCGGTAGTCGGGAGGTGGATCGGTGGTTCCTCGCGCATGACGCGTACCCTCAGTGCCCATGGAACCAACCGTGGTGCTGCGCCCCGGGCGCGACAAGTCCGTTCGGCGCTGGCACCCGTGGATCTTCAGTGGTGGTGTGGCGGAGGTACGCGGCAATCCGGGCCCGGGCGACACGGTCCGCGTCGTGTCGGCCCAGGGCGAAGCGCTCGGTGCTGGCGCCTATTCGCCGGACTCGCAGCTGCGCGTGCGGATGTGGACCTTCGATCCCGACACCGTGATCGACGAGCTCTTCGTTGCCCGACGCGTGGTCGAATCAGCGCAACGCCGCCAGCGGATGTATGCCGACAGCGACTCGGTGCGGTTGGTCTTCAGCGAGGCCGACGGCGTTCCCGGGGTCATCGCTGACCGATACGGCGAGTTCGTGGTTGTGCAGCTCGGTTCTGCGGGCGCCGAACGATGGCGCGATGTCGTGGCCGATGCGCTGATGTCCATCGAAGGGGTCGGCTGCGTGTACGAGCGCTCCGACATCGATGCCCGCGAACGCGAGGGCCTCTCGGCGCGTACGGGTGTGCTGCGTGGCGATACCCCGCCGGCGGAGACCATCATCGGCGAACGCATCGATGGCCGCGCCTACCGATTTGCCGTCGGTTTCACCGAGGGCCAGAAGACGGGCTTCTATCTCGACCAGCGCCACGCCCGCGCCGCGATCGCGCGGGTGGCGGCGGGGCGGCGGGTGCTCAACGCGTTCTCGTACACCGGCGCGTTCAGTGTGATCGCGGCTGCCAACGGCGCCGCCTCGGTGACGAGCCTCGATTCGTCGGGGCCGGCACTCGTCGGCGCCCGGCGTAACGCCGAGATCAACGATGTGGAGGTTGGCGAGCAGATCGAGGGTGATGCGTTTGCCGAGCTGCGCACGTTGCGCGATCGTGCGCGCAGCTACGACCTGATCCTGCTCGATCCACCCAAGCTCGCCCAGACCGAGGCGCAGGTGGATCGCGCCGCCCGCGCCTACAAGGACCTCAACTTGCTGGCAGCCAAACTGCTGGCGCCGGGAGGCATCCTGATGACGTTCTCGTGCAGCGGGGGAATGAGCCCCGATCTGTTCCAGAAGGTGGTCGCCGGCGCGGCGTTGGACGCACGGCGCAACCTGCGCATCATCGGCCGACTGGATCAGCCCGGCGATCATCCGGTGCCGCTGTCGTTCCCCGAGGCGGCCTACCTGAAGGGCCTGGTACTCGAGGCCGAGTGACCGGTTCTGGAGGCGCGCTCAGTGACCGGCGGCCGGTTCCTGGACGAGCTCGATGAGCGTGCCGAAACTGCCCTTGGGGTGGATGAACGCCACGGTGGTGTTGCGGCTTCCGGGTCGGGGAGCCTGATCGATGGGTGTTGCCCCGGCGGCGATCATCGCGGCCAACGCGGCCGCGCAATCATCGACCCGGTACCCGATGTGGTGCAGGCCTTCACCGCGCTTGTCGATGGCCTTGGCTACCGGTGAGTCGTCGCGTGTGGGCGTGAGCAACTGGATGTAGCTTTCGGCCACTTTCAAGAGCGCTTCTTCTACGCCGTCGCTCTCGACGATCTCGCGGTGCTCGACCTCGGCGCCGAATGCTCGCCGGTAGTAGTCGATGGCCGCTTCGAGGTCGCGGACGGCAATGGCAACGTGGTCGATCTCGGTCAACAGCATGCGTCGAAGCCTAGGGCTGGCGACGCGTTGCAGGCCAACCGTTGAGCGGCGCCGTTGGCCGTCTGGTCAGCCGCCGTGGCGGCGGAACAGGGTGATCTTGTCCTCGCCGATGAGCGCCCGCTTTTCGGGGTTGTCGATGCCGAGGCCCTCGGTGGGGGCAAGGCACAGGATGCCGATCTTGCCCTCGTGCTCGTTGCGGTGGATCTTCAGCGACGCCTCGCCCACGCCCTCGAGCGGATACACGGCCGACAGCAGCGGCTGGATACGGCCCATGTCGACGAGGCGGTTGGCCTGCCACGCCTCGGAATAGTTGGCGAAGTGTGATCCGATGAGCTTCTTCAGCTTCATCCAGAAGTGGCGGTTGTCGAACTCGACCATGTAGCCCGACGTCGCCGCACAGCTCACCAGGGTGCCGCCCCGGCGGCAGGCAAAGACCGATGCGCCCATCGTCTGGCGGCCGACGTGCTCGAAGACGATGTCGGCATCGTCGCCGACGAGCGAACGAACCTTTTTGCCGAAGCGGCGCCATTCGCCCTCGTCCTGGGTGTGCTCGTCGGACCAGAAGCGGTAGTTCTCGGCCCTGCGGTCGATGACGGCCTCGACGCCCAACTCGTTCAGCAGTGCGGCCTTGGCCGGGCTGCTGACCACGCCGACAGGGATGCCGCCGCCGTTGAGCACGTACTGGGTGGCGTATCCGCCGATGCCGCCCGTGGCTCCCCAGATCAGCACGGTGTCTCCCTGCTTCATGCGGGCGCCGTTGTCGCTCACGAGCATGCGGTAGCTGGTGCTGTTGCACAGCGCGTTGACGGCTGATTCCTCCCACGTGAGGTGGCTCGGCTTGGGCATCAGCTGATTGGCCTTCACGATGGTGAGGTCGGCCAGGCCACCGAAGTTGGTCTCGAAACCCCAGATGCGCTGGTTGCTGGCATGCATGGAGTCGTTGTGCGCTGACGGGTCCTGATCGTCGACGTAGTTGCAGTGCACGGTCACCCTGTCGCCCGGCTTCCAGTTGCGCACCGCCGAGCCGACCCGCAACACCACACCGGCAGCATCGGAGCCCACCACGTGATAATCGAGGGCGTGGCGCTTGCCCCAAGCGCTCTCCTTGCCGAGGCGGTCGAGGAACCCGAACGTGGGCAGCGGCTCGAAGATGCTGGTCCACACCGTGTTGAAGTTGATGGAACTGGCCATCACCGCCACGACCGCTTCGTCAGGGGCAATCTCAGGTCTGGCGACGTCGCCGATGTGCAGGCTCTTGCGCGGGTCCTTGTCGGCCGATTCGAGGCCCTCGAACATCGCGACGTCCTGACGGCGCACATAGGCGGCCCGGTAGGTGTCGGGCAGGGCAATGTTGCTGAGTTCATCACCGGAGGCGCCGGCCTGGATGGCTTCGAGAATCTGCTGCATTCAGCGACATTACTGATCGGCCGCCGATCTGGCACAACCCTCCTGCGAGATGCTGACGCCCGATTCCCGGCCGCTATCGTCGTTCCCCTAGGTTTGATTTGTTGACGTTGACCGCTCGCGGTCCATACGAAAGGTCTGGCCATGGCCGGTTCATACATCGTTGCTGGAGCCCGTACGCCGATTGGCAAGATGAGCGGCGCGCTCGCCGGTTTCAGCGCAGCTGATCTCGGGGGATTCGCGATCAAAGCGGCGCTCGAGCGCGCCGGCGTCTCGCCCGAGGACGTGGACCACGTCATCATGGGCCAGGTCCTGATGGCTGGCCAGGGTCAGGTGCCAGCGCGGCAGGCCGCCGTGAAGGCCGGTATTCCCATGAGCGTGCCGAGCATCAACGTCAACAAGGTCTGCTTGTCGGGTCTCAACAGCATCTACCTGGCCGATCAGATGATTGCTGCTGGCGAGGCCGACATCGTCATCGCCGGTGGCATGGAGAGCATGACCAATGCCCCGTATCTGGCGCCGGGCGCGCGTGGCGGCTTTCGCTACGGCAACGTCGAGCTCGCCGATGCCATCATCAAAGATGGTCTGTGGTGCGCATTCGATGCCTGCCTGATGGGCCTCGGTACCGATCGTTATGTGGGCGACACCATCACCCGCGACCAGCAAGACGAGATGGCGATGAAGAGCAACGTGCGTGCCGCAGCGGCCATCGCTGCCGGCCGCTTCACCGACGAGATCATCCCGGTGTCCATTCCGCAGCGCAAGGGCGACGCGCTCATCGTCGATACCGACGAAGGCGTCCGGGCCAACACCACGATGGAATCCCTTGCCGGCCTGAAGCCCGCCTTCGACAAGGCCGGGTCCATCACGGCCGCCAACGCCTCGCAGATCAGCGATGGCGGTTCCGCCGTGGTGGTCATGTCAGCCAAGGCCGTCGAGGCCCGTGGCGTGCAGCCGCTCGGCCAGGTGGTTGGCTATGGCATGGTTGCCGGCCCTGACAACGCGTCGCTGCTGCATCAGCCCAGCAGGGCAATCCTGAAGGCCCTTGCCCGCGCCGGCAAGAGCATCGGCGACGTCGATCTGTTCGAACTCAACGAGGCCTTCGCTGCCGTGGGAATCGCTTCGATGGCCGAGTTGGGCATCACCGACGAGGTCACCAACGTAAACGGCGGAGCGATCGCTCTCGGTCACCCGATCGGCATGAGCGGCAACCGCCTGGCGCTCACCGTGTTGCACGAACTGCGCCGCCGTGGTGGTGGCATGGGCGCCGTGGCCCTGTGCGGCGGCGGCGGTCAGGGTGACGCATTGCTGGTGCGCACCGTCTGATCGGGCGCACCGGTCAGGTTCGTCAATCGCAGCTCGACCTCGCGTAGGCGTGCGTCGATCCGGTCGCGCCCTGCAGGCATCGAGACAGCAGCAATGATCAACAGGACTGCGTGTTCGGCTTCGACGCGCAGGGCCGCGTCGCTGGAGTCGTTGTTCGCCCAACTGTGGGCTGAGGCAATGATCATCCCCATCGTCCGTCGGGCGAGTATGGCCGGATCGAGGTGCGCACGGATCAGGCCCTCGTTCTCGGCCTGACGGAAGCACCCGGTCAGGACCTCGGTCGCCTTGGAGAAGATGCCGGGACCGCCGGCGGCGCGCAACATGGTCTGCGAATGCCCGATGATCTCGCGGGTGACCGTTCTGTGCTCCAGCATCGTGTCGGCCAGGCCAGTGACAGCAGCGACGGCGCGGTCCTCGGGGTTGGCGGTGCTGTTTTCGAACTGCGCCCCGTAGCGATCGTTCTGGCTGGTCACCATCGCCAGTACGACGTCGTTGGTGCCGCCGATGAGGTTATAGATCGTCGGCACGCTCAACTGGGCGCAGCGGGCGATCTCGCGCATGGTCATCGCCGCCAGCCCGCGCTCTTCGACGATCGTCGCAGCCGCCAGCAGGATCTGGCGGCGGTTGCGTTCCTTGTTCGTTGCCCGAAGCCCGGTCATGGTGGGAGCCTTCCTCTGAGAGGTCGAGCGAATCGTTCGTGCCGATGTGCGCGCACCCCAACGGATGGTTGCGCGTCTCGCTGGACCAGATCGTATGCGAATCTCATGAACATGATCAATTTCTTGTCTACTGCATGATTTCTGTGGTCGTGCAACTATTAGGCTCGGCGGCTGGCTCAGTGCTTCGTTGCTCTGGCGATGGCAGGAAGGCCAGCTGTGAATCTCTCTGTAGCGGATCAATCGCCACGACGTAGGCGCCGGACGCGCCTGGTGCGCCTCGCATGGATCGCTGGTGGCGTCGCAGCGATTGGGGTCGGTGCCCTGGCCATACGGGGGAGCAGCAACGGGACGTCTGGAACCATCGGGGTCGATTCGACCCCGCCGACCACGCTGGTCACCCCGACGACTTCGCCAACCGCCACCTCGGCAGCGGACACCACGACGGTGGTGCCCACGACGGTGCTCTCAGCAACGACGGTGGTGGCAACGACGGTGGTGCCCACGACGGTGGTGCCCACGACGGTGGTGCCCACGACGGTGGTGCCCACGACGGTGGCCGCCCTCGCATCGGTCAGCGTGGGTTCCGTGCTGTCCGTTGGCCCCAACACGTTGACGGTGGCCTCGGTTTCATTGTCCGGCCAGCGGTATTCCGGTACGGCTCAGGCCGCGGTGGCCGACCTGCGCTTTCCGGTGACATTCACCTACGCGAACCCCAAGGAATGGAGCTACCAGGTGGCAGCGGGGGCGACGGCGAGCGTGAACGGTACCTCAGTTGCGGTCAGCGGCTCTGTGGTCGATGCCGCCGCAGTGATGTCGGGCATCATCACGATGTCGGTCTCTCCCGCGACACCGGTCCGGTTTGGTCCGTCGTCGTCAGTGTCGGGCACGTTCAGATATTCTCCCGCCGCCACGTCTGTTCCGGTGTTCACCGGAGCAGCGTCGGCACGGCTCGGCTCGAACCTGCAGTTCGCCGCCTTCGTCTCGTACACCAGTGCAGGCGACTGGTCGATTACACCGGCGCAGTCCACTGCCACCGTCGCCCTGACCGACACAATCCAGCTGCCGTTGTCGGCGTTGAGCGGCGCGATCTCCAGCGTCGGCGGCTCACAAGTGTGGGGTCTCACGGCGACCTTGAGTGCACCGACCGATCTGATCGCGCTCAAGATCGGACTCAGCACCGCAACCGTGACGTTCACGCCGAACTGCCCGACCACCACCAGCACGAAGCTGTGCAGCGGCTCCGTCTTCATGCTGCTCGATGGCACGCTGTCGGCCAAGATCGGCGGGCCGGTGGCTGCGCAGAGCGGTGTGCGCTTCACGGCCACCGAGAACCTCGACACCAGGGCGTTCACGTTGGACTCCACCTTCGACACCACGGTGATCGCCGAGTTCGCCAACCTCACGATCAGCACGTTGCGGTTGGCGATGTCCGTCAATGACAACTCCTACGCGGTGCTCAAGAGCGGCGTGGTCATCCCGGGTGGTGGGGTGAACGGCGGTTTCAACATCCAGGTCATCGGCGAGGGCAGGATGGCGCTGCCGTTCGCCAAGGATTGGAAGTTGCCCAACATCGTGCTCACCTATGTCAACGGTGGCCTGGTGGTAGCCGGCGACTTCGCCCCCCACGCAGTGGGGCCGGGCAGCGTCAGTTCGTTCGCATACTTCGACGCCGAGGACACCCTCGCCACGGTGATGGGCAACACGATCACCGTGCCCAAGCGCTCGTACGTCTTTGGTGCCGTCATGGCCATGCCCGCGTGGTTGCAGGCCATCGGCATGCCAGACAAGCCATTGAGCTCCTACATGACGTATACATCGAACGGCAGCCTCACGTTGTCGGCGGTGATCCCCGAGGGTGTGAAGCTGCCGAGCTTCTCGAAGGACTACACGTTCGTCCTCACCAATGCCACCCTGAGCGTCACCATCAACCCCAACCCAGCGGTCCAGACGTATACGTTCACGCTCGCCGAGAACGGCCTGCTCACCATCTCGGGTGCATCCGGCAACGTCAAAGACATCGCTATTCGACTCGCGATGTCCTACGACCCTTCCGTGGCGACCACCACGTTCTCGGTGTCGGCCAACGGGCTGAACGGGGCAGCGGTGTGGCCGAACGTGATGGGCGTGCCGGGGCTGGACCTGAATGGGTTCGCGATCAGCGGCCAGCTCTGGGCGAACTCCATTCCGGTCGGCGTCGGTCTGGCAGGCTCCGGTACGTTGCCGGCGTCGTTGCGCCAAGCAATGGGCATCAACTCCACCGATCCCATTCCTGTGAGCTTCGTCGCCAACGTGTCACTGTCCTCGCCCTGCCTCGATGTCTCCATCGGCACGGTTGACGGCACCACGCCGGTGATCTCCATCGGCGGTGCCGTCACTGCCACGTATGCGCACTTCTATGCCTCTCCGCTGGGGTGCACGGTGGGCACATATGTGGTGCCGGCCGGGTTCTCGATGACCTTCCACGGGGCGATCCTCAAGGTGCCGGTGGACTTCAACGTGACGGTCAATACCAACACGCCGATGACGCTCAAGGGCAATGCGTCGATCGGTGGCTTCACCGCCAACGGTTTCACGATGGACAACGTCACGGCCACGTTCGTGGCCGGCGGATACCAACTTCCACACGTGGGTTTTGCGGGAGGAATACGCCTCAACGGCGTCAACGTGGCCGTCGCAGGTGACGCCACCGTGTTCGGGTTCACGCTCACCGGCAGTGCAATGCTGAACATCGCAGGCTTCAACCTCGACTCGGCCGTCACGGTCAAGGGGTACCCCGGGCCGATCCTGTATTCTGTCCAGTCCTCGTCGTCGCTCGATGTCGGTGGGCTGAAGGTGAAGGTCATCACGGACTTCGGCGTGTCGTTGAGCAATCTGTACTACAATGGCACCGGCAGCATCTCGTTCCCGGTGGCGGGATCAACGGCAAGCCTTGCGGTCAGTCTCGGCATGGATGTGCTCGGTCATTTCAATGCCAACGCAGCAGTGAGCATCCCGCTGGGCGGGGCATTCGGTTCGTCGGCGCTCAAGCTGTCGACATCGCTCATCCCGTCGTCCAATCCCGCTGCCTCGCTGAACCTCAATCTGTCTGCACCCATCAGCATCTCGACTTCGGGGTTTCAGTTCAATGCGACGGTCGGGTTCATCGTGGCCAACGGCGTGGTCTCCCCTGCGTTTGACGCCGACGTGAACGTCAGTGGCTTCACCTTCCCGTTCCGCGGTATACCGATCGATAACAACTGGGGCTTTTCCCGCGCACTCAATATCGATTTCGCGAAGTCGAACTCGGTTGGCGATAAGTGGGGTGGGTTGAGCGCGAGTTTCAGCGGCGTCCTCGCGATGACCATCTCGTCAAGTGCCGCCCCCAGCTTCGCGTCGTGGGTGAAGGCTGACCTCGATGCTGGGTATCTGGGCAAGTGGCACGGGTGGGGATCCGTCGCTGCGCCCATCCCGATGCCGGAACTGGGCAAGTTCTGCGTGAGCAAGAAGATCAGTTGGGATCTGCCGTGGCCGGCCGGGTCGGCGAGCAAGACCTTCAGCGTGTGCGTGCCCTGACCCTGCGCCGGCGGCAGGTCCGCTACCTGAATCGGGTACACCGTTCATCGGATACAAATTTCTGGTTCTGTACAAGGACTGCTACTGTCCTCCGTCATGTCTGATCCAGTTTCAACCCCCGAGACACCCAGGAGCCGGCGGAAGTTTCGTCTCGGCATGCGATGGAAGTTGTTGCTCGCCTTCGGGTTGGGGTTCACGGTGGTCTTCGCCGTGGTGGCGGTCTGGGTGCTGCGGTTCACCACCAACACGGCATCGTCGCGCGTCCATACAACGTTGGAAAGCATCACCACCGGTGGTGCAGCCACGATCGACGGCGACGTGTTCGAGCGGCTCGTTGCCGAGCCGGCGGTGCCGACGGTCGGCGCCGTCTATCCGGCCTCGGCGGGGTTCTTGGCGGGCCAGACCGTGACAGCAGACAGCGAATGGCCGGCATCAGCCGACTACTGGGCGCACGTCGCAGAGCTGGTGCGCATCCGCAACATCAACCCCGATGCGCAGCCGTACTCCGTTACCGTTGCTGCCGATGGGTCGTTGAATTTCGTGGCCTCGTTCGCCGCCGGCGGGTACCCGGCCAAGGGCGACAAGCCCGATGGTGTGCGCTTTCTGCAGAGCCTCGATTCGCTCGCCACAGCGGCCAAGACACAGGCCAAGATGAAGGCCGGGCTGACCACCGTCTCGTTCGACAACTACGTCGATGCCTACGGCGACTGGGTGTCAGCGTTCAGCCCGATCAAGGACCACACGGGCAAGGTCGTTGGGATTTTCGCAGTCGATTATCCGCTCACCTACGTCGATCAGGTTCGGTCCAGCGCGCTGCGTTTGCTCTACCCGCTGTTCGGTGTTGCCTACCTGGTGCTGCTGGCCGTCGTCGTGTACCTGTCCGGCTGGCTCACACGTCGGCTCGGCCGGCTCTCCAATGCCACGCAGCTCATCGCCGATGGCGACTACGAGGTCGACCTGAGCGACATCGCCACCTCGACCTTCTCCGATGAGATGAGTGATCTAGCGCTTGCCTTCGACATCATGAAAGAACGCGTTGGTTCCCGTGAACGAACCCTGGTGCGTCAGGTCCAGGTGTTGAAGGTGGAGATCGACGAGGTCAACCGGCGCAAGGCCGTTGAGGAGATCACCGACTCGGACTTCTTCTCCGATCTCACCGCCAAGGTGGGACTGTTGCGGGCCAAGGTCAAGGCCGAAGACGATGCCGAGGCAGCCGCCCTCGCTGCGAAGCTCGGAGCGGATCATGCCTGATGGCACGAGCGACGGACTCGACGATCTGATCGGCAGTCTTGGCGCCGGTCGGCGCCGGGCGAGCCGGCTCGACGAGCCCTCGACCGACTCCACTGCCGAGACCGAGGCCGAGCGCTCCGATGCGTTGGACGACCTCATCAGGGCTGCCGGCGCTCAGGCGCGCAGCGCTCCAGAAGTGGATACCGGCGAGCCCAAGCGCCGCTGGGCCCGGGCGCTGTCACTGTCGTTCGCCGGCATCGCGGTGTCGGGTGCCATCACCGAAGCGGTCGGTGCGTCGCAGGTGGTGAGCCACAGCGGTACCGCAGCGCTTGCGGTGGTATGGCCGCTGGCAGCCCTCGGGCTGTTGGGGATTGCGCTCCTGCAGGCAAAATACATCGATCGCGTCGCCCGTCTACCCATGCTGGTCGGCTTGTGCCTCGGCTACGCAGCGGCGTATGGGGTGGCGCTGGTGCTGCTTGTCTCCCATGCCCCCACCACCGTCACCTTCGGTCTGGCGTGGCTGCTTGCCGATCAGATGAACTACCTGCTGCCGCTGATGATCTGGGCCCTGGCCGCAGACGTGTTCACCGCGGGGCAGGGCGTCACGGTCTTCCCCTCGATCTCGCGGTGGTTGTTCGTCGGCCAGGTCTCTGGCCTCGGTATCGCCACGATCGCGCCATCCATTCTGGGCTCGAGCGATTCGTCGCTCGGCTGGCTGCTGGTGCTGCCTCCGGTGGTGTGTGTCGGTGTGGCGATTTTCCTGCCCCGCCGCCTGCGCGACGCAACGGCCTCGGCCGGCCATGGTCGCTCGGAGACCACGCGTGAGTCGCTGAAGGAGACCGTCTCGTTCATCGGGGCACTGCCTGCGTTCCGCTGGATGCTGATCATGTCGCTCGCCGTCGTTTCCGCCGGCGCCATCGTCGAGTTCGGCTTCCTCGATATCGCTCGTCAGCACTTCACGACCGCCGGCTCGTTCCAGACCCTGTACGCCGGGACAGCGCTCATCGGTATCGTGTTGTGTTGGGCAGTGCAGACCTTTGCCACCACCAAGTTGTTGCAGCGCCGCGGCGTCGAAAAGGTTCTGCAGCTGCTGCCGCTGTTTGCGCTCGTCGGTGCTGCGTTGCTCGCAGTTGCCGGTGCCGCCAACCAGATCGTGTTGGCCGTGGCGGCAACGCTGGTCTGGCGCCTGCCACGCTGGAGCGCCGATGCGAGCGCCCGCCAGACGGCGCTTGCCACCATCCCCGACGAGCGTCGGGCGCGCAGCTCGTTGCTCATCGATCTCGTACCGGTTGCCCTTGGGTTCATCGTCGTTGCCATCCCGATCGGGCTGTCGCGCCTGATGGGTAATACGTGGATCGCTCCGCTGGTGGCGGTGTTGCTGGCGGTCGCCGCAGTGGCCGCCGGACGCCGGGTGGGGAGCACGTGGGACGACACCCAGCTCTCGTACCGCCTGAAGCGACGTAAGCGCCTAGGGTAGGGCTATTCCGGCTGCGTCCCGGTTGCGGTCCGGGCTGCTCAGGTTCGCTTGGTCACCGACTGTTGCGACCACCAGGGGATGGAATGCATCGAGCGCGTATTCGTCGAGCAGCCACGCCGCCGATCCGGCCTCGCACACGTGTTGCTGGAGCGCGTCGGCATCGACGCCCGCAGCGGGGACCCACATCAGCGCACTCGGGCGCAGCCTTGGATCGCCTTCGATGAGCTGCTCGGTCTGGAGCACGAGGTCGTCCCAGGTCGTGCCCTGTGCGTGGTCTTGAGCCCGCGCCTCGGGCTGTGACCGTTCACCGCGTTCGGCGTGCGGGATCGGCAGCAGGCGGTGGCCGAGGCTGAGCCAGAACGTGATCGCCCCTTCGTCGAACTCCTCGACCTCACCGACCAGGCCCAGTGCGTTGCTGCCCACGTCGCTGACGAGGGTGTCGCTGGCGAGTGTTGTCAGCCAGGCCGACAGCCTGTGGCCGCCAATTCGTGTGCGTCGGTGCGACCCGCCAATGGCGGTGAACCGGGCCACCCCGATGCCGCGTACGAGGTTCGAGTCCATGATCTGCAGCGCAGCCGGCTGCCCATCGATGGTGACGAGCCACTGGTGCACCATCAGGCCATAGCGGGCTGACGGCCGCGAGGCATCGATGGCGATGCCTGCGGTCTCGGTCACATAGGTGGGGAAGTGTTCGGCGTGCAGGGCCTGCATGCCGGCGACGAGGTGGCCGTGGCGTCCATCGACCAGATCGCAGACCTCGATCTGTTCGGCGTTGTCGCCCTCGAGCCGCAGCACGCCGAACTGGTTCACAAATCGCTCAGCAGCGCGTCGACGCGTGGCGATAGCCGTTGGCTGCGCGCCCGCAGCAGAATGCGCCAGCGCGGTACCCCGCCGAGCCCGGCTACGCCACCGGTGAGCTCCTCGGCGAATCCCCGATCGGCGAGCCAGCCCAACCGGGACAGGCTTTCGGTTGCATCGATCGTGAGCGCCCGGGCCACCTGCTCGACGGTGAGGGCCCCGCGTCGGAGCAGCACACGTTGAACGGAGCGGAGTTCGTCGGGCATCTCCAACAGGTCGATCATCGATCGATCGGGGAGTGCGAGGGCGATCTCATGAGACACCGAGACGCTGAGCTCGGCATCGTCAACGACGAGCTCGTAGTTGTGACCGCCCGTGGTGCGGTCAGTGTCGATACCGTGCAGGTGCAGGCCCCCGACCGTGTCGCCGCCAGACAGATCGGGGAACCGAAAGCCGACAAAGACGCCGTTGAAGTCGCGGATGTCCCAGCGCACCTCATCGGCTGCAAGGACCTCGGCGATCGAGCGGTACGGCGGCGTCTGGGGCGAGACGCTGCGCACGAGCACGCTGCGGAAGCGACCCTCCAAGCGTACGGCCACGACGGCATCGGGATCGTCGACCATTCGCTCGGCCTGGGCGAGTACGCCGTCGCGATCGGTGTCGCGCAGACGTATCCGCTGTGGGTCCTGCATCGTGGTGAGCACCACGAACGGTGTCGTGGCTTCGGGCGGCAGCAGCCTGGCGGTACCCGTGTAATCCACCTGCCAGGGTTCTGAATCCACCACCACCAACTCGCCGTTGAGGCGGTCGAGGGTGCCGAGTCCGTGGTCGCCGCTCGGTAGCACCTCTCCGATGGTGCTGACGCCGTCGTACCCGCCGTCGAGGAGGACGTGGGCCAACGAGAGCTGGAACGTGGCATCGCGGGCGACGCAGGCTCCCCCGCCACCCTGACGGTGGCGGCGCATGGTGATCGCTGCCGCAAGGCCAGCATCGATTCCCACGGTGTCGGTCTAGTTCTTGGTTGACGCTGAGCGGCGCAGGAATCCGAAGACGCTCGCGTTCGGCGAGAAAGCGCTGGCGATGTCGGCGCCGGTGGTGGACTGGTAGGTAGCCGCGAACTCGGGGGTGTCGGCGCCCAGCGCCCGCACGATCGCCTTGCACCGGTTGCGGGGCATGTCGTGTCGAAGGGAAAACTGGTGCAGCAGTTCGGCACGCATCGCCGAATCGTCGGGCACCAGCATGCTCCAGGACCGCGTGGTGGACTCGATCGTGCGCAGTCGGGCGGGTGCCGACGTGCGTCGTGCATTACGGAACGACTGGATGTAGGCGGTGTCGCCTTCACCGGGGAGGGCGTTGCGCATGGTCTCGCTATCGCCCGCCGCCAGGGCACTGACCACGAACCCCATCTCGGGCGACATCGCCATCAGCGCCGAGCGCTTATCGGTCACGCGGTTGGCTTCCTGCTCAATGAGGTACAGCAGCGCGCGTGCTCGGCGGACTCGGGACAGCGCTCCGGACTGGATCTCTTCCCGGCTGAATAGTTCGTCGTCCATGGAGTTCCCCTTGGGTAGTGCAGTCGGCAGAGTTGCGCTCCAACACGATATTGCATTAGAACAACAAATTGTACTTGTGCACGTCTGTCGGGCATAAACGTCGCTGCTGGAGGAATCAACCCATGACCAAGATTATTTCTGTGCACTCGTTCCGCGGTGGCACTGGCAAGAGCAACACCAGCGCCAACCTGTCGGCGCAGATCGCCATGTCCGGTAAGCGGGTGGGCGTGATCGACACCGACGTGCAGTCTCCCGGTATTCACGTCCTGTTCGGCTTCGACGAGAACGTGCCCGGCAAGACCCTGAACGACTACCTGTACGGAAGCTGCCCGATCACCGAGGCCGCCCACGACGTGACCGCCACCGTGTCGTCTCGGCCCGGCTACGTGGCTGGCGGACAGCTGTTCTTGGTGCCGTCGAGCATCAAGGCCGGAGACATCGCCAAGGTGCTGCGTCAGGGGTACGACGTCGAATTGCTCAACGAGGGTTTCCGCAAGCTCGCCAAGGGCCTGAACCTCGACGTGCTCATCATCGACACGCATCCCGGCCTCAACGAGGAGACCCTGCTGTCGATCACCATCAGCGACACGCTGTTGTTGATCCTGCGCCCCGACAAGCAGGACTACCAGGGCACGGCGGTCACCGTGGACATCGCCCGTCGCCTCGAGGTGCCCGAGCTGCTCCTGCTCGTCAACAAGGTGCCCTCCAACGCCGATCTCGGCGCAATGGCCGCCGACGTCTCCAAGGCCTACAACAGCGAAGTTGCCGGCGTGCTGCCGCTCAGCGAGGACATCGTGTCCAACGCCTCGGGCGGGCTGTTCAGCATCACGAACCCCGATCACCCGTGGTCCCAGACCATCGCCGCGGTTGCTCAGCGCCTCGCGAACTAAGGCAGTCCCGTCGACGCTGTTGAGCGTCGACCCCGCTGCACAAATGACACCCGTGAAATATTTCAGTTTCATGTCGAAACTGGGGGGATCTCGGAGTGGCGGTCTGTAACATAACTGACATAAACAACGTCGGCTGTTGAGCTTCTCTTCACTCAGCAGCCGACGAACGAACTGAGGTACCACCTCTGGAGCTGGCCCGTCCGCCCGCTACCAGCTACAGGGGTGGTACCTCAGCACTTTTTCGGGCCGCATCTGTGAAGCCAGCGATGTCTTGCCGGGATCAGGTGAGCTCTCGGCGGCCTTCGAGCGCCCGGCCGAGGGTGAGCTCGTCTGCGTACTCCAGATCGCCGCCGACGGGAAGGCCGCTGGCGATCCGGGTGACCTTCACCTGGAACGGCTTGAGCATGCGTGCGATGTACAACGCCGTGACCTCGCCCTCGGTGTTGGGATTGGTGCAGAGGATGACTTCCTCGACGCCCTCGGGTTCGAGACGGATGAACAGTTCTTTCATCTTCAACTGTTCAGGGCCAATCCCCTCGAGCGGGCTCATCGCCCCGAGCAAGACGTGATACCGGCCGTGGAACTCGCCGGTCTTCTCGAGTGCCACGATGTCGCGTGACTCCTCGACGACGCAGAGCACCTGGCCACTGCGCCGGTCATCGAGGCAGATGGGGCACAGTTCGCCCTCGGCGAAGTTGAAACAGCGAACACAAAACCGAACGCGGGCCTTGGCATCGGTGATGGAGTGGGCAAGGCGGGTGACGTCGTCGCCCGGGGCCTTGAGGAGATGGAAGGCGATGCGCTGCGCTGATTTCGGCCCAACGCCGGGAAGGCGGCCGAGCTCGTCGATGAGCGCCTGCACTGGCTGGGTGTAGGTGGCTGCCATGGTCAGCGCTGCTCGTCGATGAGTTTCGAACCGGGGAATGCCTGAGCCAGGCGATCGAGCGGCGAGAGCACCGACTCCGGCGGAGCATCGGTCAGGTCGTCCATGTCGATGTCCTCGTCGGGCTCGGACTGTGCGCCAGACGCGGTCTGCGCCGAGCCCGGAGTTGAGGCCCCGGGGTCGCTGGTGCGAGGTGAGGTCGTCTGGCTCGGGGCGTCGTCGCGCGACGGCGAGCTGTCGAGCACGAGCACCAACTGAACTTTCGAGCCAAAATGCGCTTCGATGGCCCGTTCGACATCGGCGCGGTACTGCTCGCATCGTGTGCGGTGTGTCTCATTGGGTAGGCCGAACACCAGCGCGTCGTTGCGCTCGCCCTGGAAGTGCCCGGCAGAGAACAACGCCCGGGCCATGGGCTTGAGTGTCGGCAGGATGACCGGCTGCCACACCGCAGCGATGCTTGCAGCCGTGATCGCGGTACCGCTGCCTGCCGGCGGAGCGGCGGCAGCAGCAACGACAGCATCGGCGCCAACGGGTGCTGGGGGCGCGGGTGCCCGGGTAAGGGGTGCTGGGGGCGCGGCTGCTGTTGGCACAACTGCGGCGGGGGCAACGGCAGCGGGTGCTGGAGCCGCCCGAGGAACAGGTTCGGTGGTGAGGGCGCGCCCGCCGAGCGCTGCGCGTCCGGTGTTTGGATCTACCGGGGCCGGCCGCGGGGCGCTGGTGGTGGCGCCCTTGGCAACGGTCTGCTCGAGGCGTTCGAGTCGGGACAGGATGGCGCCCAGGTCGCTCCCGGCGGCCTCGTGCGTGAGCTGCACCAGCGCCACATCGAGCAGCAGCCGGGGGTCGGGGGCATGGCGCATTTCGACCAGGATCTCGCCGAGCTTCTCCATGGAGCGCACGATGGCGGCGGCCCCCATGCGTTGTGCCTGATCCGCGACCACGCCGGCACGTTGGTCGGGGAGCTGCACCAGCTCGGGTGCCATCAGCGACAGGAAGCAATCGCGTAGATGACGCACGATGTCCTGTGCGAGCGTGCGCGGGTCGCGGCCCTGCTGCACGGCGTGGGCCAGCGCGGCCAGGGCCTGGCCGGGATCGTGGGCGATGAACGCCTCGATGAACTCGTCGTATGACAGCGTCTCGGGTACCTCGCCGCCGCCGGCTGCGACGAGCTCGAGTGCAGACAGCGTGTCTCGCGCCGAGCCGCCGCCCTGTGCGAGTACGGCTTGGAAGGCTTCGTCGGACACGGTGAGCCCGGCGTCGGCGGCCACCCAACGCACGTGTTGCTCGAGTTCGTCCATCGGCAGCAGGTGGAATTCGAGGTGCTGAACCCGCGACCGGATGGTGGCGCTGACCTTTTGTGGGTCGGTGGTGGCAAGCACGAACACGACGTGCGGCGGTGGCTCCTCGAGCGTCTTCAGCAGCGCTGCCTCGGCGCCCTTGGACAGCATGTGCACCTCGTCGAGGATGTACACCTTGTGCCGACCGGGAGTGCCCAGCGAGGCCTTCTCGATGAGGTCGCGCATGGCGTCGACGCCGTTGTTGCTGGCGGCATCGAGTTCGTGCACGTCGTAGCTGGTGCCGGCCTCGACCGCGAGGCATGAGGGGCATTCGCAGCAGGGCTCGCCATCCACGGAGTTGGTGCAGTTCAGCACCTTGGCCAGAATGCGCGCCGACGACGTCTTGCCCGTACCCCTGGGCCCGCTGAACAGGTACCCCTGGCCTTCGCGCTGGTTGATGACGGCGTTGCGCAGGGAGCGCACGACGTGCTCCTGCCCGCGTATTTCGCTGAAGCGGCGCGGACGGTAACGGCGGTAGAGCGACTGTGTGGCCATTGTGAGTGAGCCTACAGAGAGGGTGCCCCAGCCGACGTGAGGGGCGATGCAGGGAGATGATGTACCGAGCGTGGAGTTCCTATGATGGGGGCTTCTGGGGCGGTGGCACGCCGTCGTGGGGCGGTGAGGAGACGGTCATGCGGCACGAGCATCGGAACTGGTGGCCGAGGCAGGCTGGCGACGATGCTGTTCGCACGGCAGGGCCACAGTGCTGATGGCGCACCGATCGAGGTTCTACATCACGGCCACCGTGGCCACGTCGGCGCTGTTGCTGCTCACTTCGTGCTCGGGCGCTGCGCCGTCAGCCACGACGGCGGCGTCGCCCGGCACCCTCGGGTCGGCCCCGGTGACGACCGAAGCGCCGCCACCCACCCAGATCACCGGCAACCTGTCTGCAGCGTTCGCTGCGCCAGCGGGCTATCAGTGGGCTGCGATGGACCTCACCGAGGAACTCAACCCGTCGGGATATCCGGCGTTGGCGGGCCTGCTGGTTTCGTATCGGGCCGGCTACCTGCAGTCCACCACGGGCGGGCCCGATGCCGCTGTGTACCTGCTGCAGCTCAACGGCCCGTGGACCCAACCGGCCATCGATGCGTATCTGGGGTTCGAGGGCGTGGCGGGGGGCCAAACAGTGAGCACCCCGCAGGGGCACACCGGTAAGCGCGCGGTCGGGGCATTCGAGACAACCGATGCGATCGCGGTCTTCGAGGGCAGCATCGGTGTATCGGTGCTCACCGAAACCGGAGTCGACGGAGCGCCGCTGATCGATGCCTTCATCGCCGAGCTCGGCTGACGCGCCCCAACCGGGAATGCCGAGGTACACCCGGCGGGTGGCCCCGGTCGCTACGGTTGGTACACCTCATGAAGCGCAGTACTCCCCTTTTTCGTTGTGGCGGCCTGTTCGCGGCCGTTGCCGTGCTGGCCGTCTGGCCGCTCCTTGGCGCGCAACCGGCGTGGGCGGCGCCGGTTTCGGTGGTGTCGTCGGTGCCCACTGATGGGTCGGTTGTGGCGACGTCGCCCACCTCGATCACGGTGACGTTTGATCAGACCATCGGGTCGGCATCGTCGGTCGTCATCACCTGCAACGGAAATGCTGTGCCGCAGCCGGGGGCGCGCACCACCGAGGACCTCCAGAGCCTCGTCGTCGACCTCAGCAGCAAACCGCTACCACGTGGATCGTGCGTGGTGGGTTGGAAGGTGCAGGGTCTGGTCGACGCCGGCACGAGCAGCGGCACGTTCTCCTTCGACATCCAGCAAGACACAGCGGCCACCACGTCGACCCTCCCCACCGCCGCCCCCGGGGCTGATGGCACCGTGTCGACCGACGTGGTACCAACGCCGTCGGCCACGCCGTCGGCATCGTCGGCGAGCTCCAACGTCGGCGGCGCCCTGGGACTTGCCCGCATCGCTGCCACCCTCGCGCTTGCCGCCCTGTTTGGCTCGTTGGCGCTGATCGCGGTTGCATGGCCCGAGGGTGTGGAGTACATCCTCACCATCCGCTTCTTGCGCTATGCGTGGCTCGCTGCGCTGCTCGGCACCGTGGTGACCGTGGCGTGCCTGGCGGCCCAGGCCACCGGCAACAGCTTCATGAGCTCGCTCGGCCCGACCAACTGGTTCGAGCTCGCCCACACCACACCCGGCAAGGCTGCCCTGGCACGGTTGCTCCTGGTGGCCGCGTCAGCCTGGGTGGTCATTCGTCCCGAACGCTGCATCGACCCGGCCACGCAGTTGCCGGCGCTGGCCATTCCCGGTCTGGCAGTGGCCACCATGGGGTTCTCGCGTGCCGGCGGCGACCTTGAGTTGCTCGGCTACGGCGCTGGCATGTTGCACGCAGTTGCGATGGCCGTGTGGCTGGGCGGGCTGTTGCTGTTGGCCCGTGTGGTGCTTGCCGGCCCCGGTGACGACGACCTCGTGCATGCGGTCCGCGGGTTCGGCCGCATGGTGACCCCTGCCTGGATCACGGTGTTGGCAACCGGCTGCTTTCAGCTCTATCGGCTCGACAGTGGTCACCTGCTCGGAACCGATCACGGCAGATTGCTGGTGCTCAAGGTGATTGTGGTTGCAGCGATGGTGTTCGTCGGCGTGGCGACCCGCCAGTTCATCCAGGCCCGTTTGAACCGTGCCGATGTCATGTCTGCGCCGATGGCCGGCAAGCTCCGACGGGCTATCGGCATGGAGGCCATCATCGGTGTGGTGGTGTTGGGAATCACCGCATGGATGCTCGCCTCTCCGCCCGGCAACCTGTCGGCATCGGGCGTCTCGTCGAACAAGTTCGCCTATCAACAGCGCTTCGTCGACTCGACCAAGAAACTCGATCTCCGGCTGTCGATCGATCCGGCGGCGGTCGGACGTAACGAGATGCTCGTGGAGGTGGTGAAGCCGAGGTCCTCCATCAGCCAGATCACCATTCGTTTCGACCCGCCGCTGAACAGCACTGCCAGGTCGGCGGTCGAATCTGTGGCCCTCAGCAGCGCAGGGATTGCCTATCTCCCCATGGACCCGGGTATCCAGTTCGCCGTGGCAGGCGCATGGACGGTAACGCTCGACGTCGTGTCGGCCGACGGCACGTTCCATCAGGCGGCGGTGCTGAATGTGGTGGCCGGTACTGGTGCCACGCCCGACATACCGCTCACCACGGTGACTCAACCCGTGGTCACTTCGCCGCCCGGCGTCGGCACGAACGGCGCCACCACCACCACGACCACGAACGCCACCAGTACCTCGTCAGGCTGAACCGCTCGCCATCAGCTCGCGGAGCGGAACTGGCGCTGCCACATCGAGTTGGTCATAGGTGCAACTCTGCGTCGTACGGTCGGGTCGCCAGCGCTGGAACTGCACACCGTGTCGGAAACGACCGTTCTGCAACTGGCCGAAGTGCACCTCGACCACGCGTTCGACGCGTAACGGCACCCAACTCAGGTCCTTGCCGGCGTTCCAGCGGCTGCCAGCTCCGGGGCGCCGGGTATCGGACTCGGCGGCCGCATCGGCCCAATCGGCCCATGGGTGCTCCACCAGGGCTTCATGGGTGAGCGGCTCGAGCTCATTCAACAACTCGGCGCGGAACTTGGCCGTGAACGCCGCGGTGACACCGACGTGGTGTAGCCGACCGAGATCGTCGTGCAGGCCGAGCAGCAGCGAACCGACACCCTTGCCGTCCTTGTGCATGCGGTACCCGGCCACCACGCATTCGGCCGTGCGCTGGTGCTTCACCTTCACCAACGTGCGCTTATCGGGCGTGTACAGGCCGCTGAGGCGTTTGGCCACGATGCCATCGAGACCTGCGCCTTCGAACCGATGGAACCAGTCGTGGGCCAGCTCGGGGTCCGACGACGACGGGCACAGGTACACGGGTGCGACGGCACCGCCAAGCGCGGCGCGAAGGTGCTTGAGCCGCTCGGACAGGGGAGCATCGAGCAGCACCTGATCACCGATGGCGAGCATGTCGAACGCCACGAAGCTGGCAGGTGTCTCCTGTGCCAGGCGCTGCACGCGTGACTCGGCAGGGTGGATGCGCTGCAGGAGGGCATCGAAATCGAGACCGTCCCCGGTGGGCGAGGGCAGCACGATCTCGCCATCGATGACGCACCGATCGGGGAGCGCCTGCTGCAGCGGAGCGATCAATTCGGGGAAGTAGCGGTTGAACGGGCGCTCGTTGCGACTGGTCAGCACCACGGTGTCGCCATCGCGGAACACGATGCAGCGGAAGCCGTCCCACTTCGGCTCGTAGTGCCACCCCTCGCCAACAGGAATGGTGTCGGCGGCCTTCGACAACATCGGTGAGATCGGGGGGTTCAGCGGCAGTGCCATCGCTCAAGCGTGCTGGATCGGGAACCAAAACGCCAGCAATGGACGTCGAAAAGGCGCACACTGAACATGCCACAACGGATCGAGGAGTTCTGATGAAGAACGGATGGATTGCCACAGTCGTCGGCGGCGCAGCGATCGGCGTGCTTGCCGTTGGCGCAGTCGCCATGATCAACAACACGTCGTCAACGCCGCACGACACAACGGTCAGCGCGGTGAGTTCGCCCACCACCTCGCCAGGCGGTACGTCGACTGACGCCGGCGTGGTGAAGCGGAGCATCACGGTGTCAGGGCACGGCAAGGTGACGATCAAGCCCGACACGGCCACGTTGTCCCTCGGCATCTCGGTGACGGCGGGCAAGGCCAACGATGCCTTGCGCCAGGCGGCCACCAAGGCCGACACGCTCGTGAAGGTGCTCACATCAGCCGGTGTGAGCAAGGACGACATTCAGACCAGCGGGCTGTACCTCTACCCGCAGTACGCCGGTGACGGGCGGACCATCAGCGGCTACAACGCCTCGAACACCATGACGGTGACGATCCGCAAGATCGCCGACACGGGCACGATCATCGACGCAGCGGGTGCGCTGATCGGCAACGAGGTCACCGTTGGAGGAATCAGCTTCTCGCTCGCCAACACCGACGCAGCAATGGCCGATGCCCGCAAGGCCGCCGTCGCCGACGCCAAGCTGCGTGCCGACCAGTACGCCGGAGCAGCACAGGCTTCGGTCGGTCAGGTGTTGACCATCAGCGAGGTGTCGTCGCCGACCACGCCGATCTACTACCAGTCCGGCGACAAGGCCACGTCCGGTGGTGTTGCCCCGACCCCGGTGCTCCCGGGAACTCAGGACGTCACCGTGGATGTCACCGTCGTCTTCGAACTCAAGTAGTGCCCTGGTCGGGGCGCCGTAGTTCTGGCCCATAAGTTCCTGCGGGTTCGTGCACGGCAGTAGCGTCAGTGCCGTGACGAACCCAATGCAGGACAAGCTCGACGATCTACGGGCGCGGCGCGACGAGGCATTGCATGCCGGCTCGCCCCGCTCGGTGGAGCGTC